>Ga0307429_1000227_pt1 | contig 39725 bp, 37 predicted proteins | sample SalMarWE160230MG_FD_202151 | JGI IMG/M metagenome (GOLD analysis project Ga0307429, IMG submission 202151) | Salt marsh sediment microbial communities from the Plum Island Ecosystem LTER, Massachusetts, United States - WE1603-230 | ecosystem: Environmental > Aquatic > Marine > Intertidal zone >... | reverse complement strand
GCCGCCAACTCAACCTCAACCTGCCGCAATATCCTCAAACACTCCTCGTCCGAATACCGCTTCCGAGCCATGCCAAACCCTCCCACCGGCACAACGATAGTGGCTCAGTTTTAGGGGGCAAAGACACAGGCGTAGAAAGATAATGCCAAACTTGCCCCCGAATTTGCACCGAACGGACAAACATAACCTCTTGTTAACAATCGACGGCTAACTCGGTGGTCGCGTCGAAATCTCGGAGCCAAACCGGTGAAACTGTTGTTGCTCGCTCTAACTATAAGCGCCGTCCTGTTGATGTCCTATTTTGGGGAAGACGCCCAGGAGCAGGCGCGTAAGAAATATGCGCCAAGGTGAAAGGCAAGAAGTCGAGTAAGGCTCGCTGATCCCGGCGGCCTATCCATTGCAGTTTTTTCCATGCCATTCCCGGCGGCGGTTTCTGGGAAGAATATATTCTCGAGCAGCAGTCATGAGTGCCGCGCTAAAAGGCCAAACATATGGCCGCACCAACCAATGTGCTGCAACGCGAAGAAAGCTCTTGCCAAACCGTAGCCGTCCACACATGGCCGATGCTGCTGAAAAAGTCCGAAGCTTAGGCTCGTTCCAAAACCGCCTAAATGACATCGACACCTTCGATCGACTCAGATGGCCACTGCAAATCCATTCAGAGCTCGCTACATTTGTTGGGCCGCAGAAGATAAGGTCCCCCGCGTCCATGTTTTAGAAACGCACCTACGAGGCTAAAAGTTTTGATCACGTCGACGCGCGGACTTTTTCAACAGAATCGGACCATTGCGACACTAGCGACGCCCAAATCTATGCTGCCAATAGGCGCTTTCATTTTAAGGCGCTGCGTCGCGAGATCGACAGCGATGATTCGCTACCTGTGTCGAAGGGTTCCCGCTCGATCAGCCCACTCAGTTGCCGCTTACGGATTGAGATTAAATGTAATTTAACTTTAAGCACCGCAATATGGAGGCTCTGGGTATAACGGCCGGAGACTTTTTATGATCCCGTTAGAACAGCGACGAGCCAAAAGGGCGGAGGCCCGAGCGGCTGGACGAATCATACTGACAAACGGTAGCGAAATAAGGTGCGTGGTCCGCAACCTGTCGCGGTCCGGGGCGTGCCTTCAGGTTGGCAGTCATTTCGGAATTCCACAAAGTATTTTTCTTGTGATAGAAGGCGAAAACGTCAAACGGCCGTGTCGGATCGTTAGGCGAAGCGACCACCAACTTGGAGTTCATTTTAGTAGGGCAGCCCCCAGCGGTGGTTCCAAACCAGCTGCCTGATCGAAACACCTGATCGGATTTCGGAGAGACCCCGGCGGGGCGATGTTTCTGTAGAGCTGTTGGGCGCCCGGTGCTTCTACTGTGGATGGCGCCGCCACCGCCAACGCCGGTCAACCACGTTCGCTACGAGTATCGACTCGATCGTATTGTTTTCAGCATGTTGGATATGTCAGCCGCTTAGGGGAAACACGCGGTAGCCGAGATCGGAATAGTAAGTCGCTTTAGACCAAGATTCATTACGTAATTTAGCGATCCACTCACGGACTGACCACAGGCCGTCGCGCCAGCATAAGTGAAAGTTGGCGAAGTGCCAGGCCCAAAGTAATGACTACTGGTATAGGCGATGGTGGTCGACGCATCGGAACACACCGTGGTTTTAACGGAGGCACAGCGCGCGCCTTCTTCCACAGCATAATGCAAGCTGCCGACTGTAAATAATCCAATGCACATATATAGAATCCCAATAACGAGGACAAAAAAGACCGGCGCAACCATGGCAAATTCAACCGCCGTTGTCCCGCGCTCGTCATTCCATGCATGGATTTGATTGCGCATGTCAATTCAACCGCATCATTGATGTTCTTGTGATTGGCGTTGTGAGCACGCTGGCGACACTTATGCCAGCGAACAGTGGCGCATAGGTATAAGTCGTTTGTATTGTGACGTAGTCTGCAGGATCGAAAGTGGTTCCCACTGCAGAACAATCGGTGGGTTTCGTGCTATAATTACTAACCCATTGAAGCACACCGGAACCATCTACGCAGTACCATCCTTCGGACGGAGAGCCAGCTTGCAGGGAAACCTGTGCTCCGAGCGAGGTGCTCTGTATTGCGTTTTGAACTGCGGTCGTAAAATTGGGGCAATTCGTTGTGGCCGGGATCTGAGTCAAGTCGCAGGCTTTCCAAGCGGCTTGGGCGCCCATTTGGGTCGCGTTCTCAACCTGCATCCGCTTGTAGATATAGATTGAAACGTCAGCGGTATTGATCAGGGCGAACACAAGCATGCTAGCGAACAATGCGAATTCAACGGCGGATACGCCCCTTTGATCCGCGCGTATCGCCTCGACCTTCGCAGTCATCATCCTGATCATGGCGATGAAAGTTTTTGCTGGCGTCGACATTTTGATTGTATCCCCCACCTCAAAAGACCAAGTGGCCTCGGTCATCGATAGTTGCGAGCGGCTGGTCTAGTCCCTGCAATTGGCAGCCGGAGCCGTCGGGGGTTTGCTGATAAAGGTTCATTGTTCCATCGAACCGAACGGTATTCGCCACCAACACGAAACAATCTTCGCCGTTGGTTGCCGGGGAGACATCGCCCCTGACCCTGGGGTTGGCATTCGGCAGATAAACCCCGCCCGACATAAACCATTGGGGATTGTTGCCTCTGAAATCAAAGTCAACGTTATGTGTCACAGCCGGGTCTTGGTAAATGGCCATGCCCGGAAATGGTGCCGACGACCCTTTTGGTGACGAGATGTCGAACACCCCGCCGTGGCCACTATCATCCGGGTAATGCCTGTAGCTTCCGGTGTTATCACCAGAAAAAACGACGGTCAGCCCCGAACCGGAGTCTACAAGCAGTTTATGGCCGTCAACGTCCAGCCGTCCATTGTAGATGACAAGCGTGGCTCCAGTTTGGTCGTCGGGGGTCTGAATAGTCACATCCCCAGGCAGCACCACATCGCCACAATACTTCACAATGTTATCTGGATTGGCAACGATGGGCCAAGTTTTCACGCCCGCCGTCAATTGAAGGCCATCATCAACTGAACGCCCATCATAAACACCCCCGCAGGGATCCGGCGGAATATTCGCTGCCATGGCCGCATAAGGGTCGGGCACAACCGGCACGGTTGACCTTTGATTGATCCCACAGCCGGTGTTCGTCCCTGCTGCCAAACCCCAGGCGGCTTCAAGATCCGAGCCATTGCAATCGCTGTCCGAATTCGACATGACCGTGCAACCCGAAAGATCCGAATTCGGTGCGCCATTGGTGCGGATAGCGTCTCCTCCAGTCTGGTCAAGCGCCAATAGGCAAATCGGCGTTTGTATTGTAGCGTTTTTAGCAATCGCGGTGCTGCTTACAAGTTTCTGCTGCGAACCATTCACTGTAACGTCACCTGTAAAACCCAGGACCTGAGACAAATAGAGCGGTACAATGCTAGTAATTGTCACGCTGTAGCAGTCATTAGTTCCGCCCGTGGGGCATGCGGCGGTATTGGATGCAGTGACGGTGACATTATTACTGCCATCGACATAGCCATACTGTGCCGCAACAGCTTTGGCCTCCAAAACATAACTGGAACCGTTGTTACTTGCCGCCGCAGTCGCCGCCGCATCGGCCGCGTTCTGCATCGCACGGCCTCGCAAATACCAGTCGGAAATTTCGAATCCGAGACCCAAGCCTCCGATCAGGACAGGAAGCAGTATAGCCATTATAACTGCGATGGTGCCGCGTTGATCCGCCCGCAGGCGAGCCAAGGCATCGACTAGCCTTGAATAAATGATGCTAGGTCGCGAGAGTTTGCATGTCATGTTGGCTCATCTTCGCTGTTGTAGATCGTTTGTTCTCATAAATTTTCTAAAGACTCGGAAGCGCTTTCGGTTGGATTCGACAAAAAATTTTGGAAAATTGTAGGTGATGCTTTAAGGCTCGCCCTGCCAATCCTAGCAGGCCGCAGGTAATTCCCGATTATTTTTACAGTTAATGATGCTGGAAGACCGCCAACGGTGCCCAAGACCAAAAGCATGCAAAGCCATCGGTGCGCGGGGTCTGCCAACGATCGGGTAGCAGTGCGGCTTAGTATGTGTGTTCTTCCATCAAGACCGATAGCCCGCCGACCGAGTTCCGACGGCTTCCCTGAATGCGGGCCTCGGCCAGTCTCCGTTCGGGTGGGTAACAGAGGCTAACCAAGTATTAAATCCGCCGTAGTAAGCTCGTTTCGCACTTTTAGCTGGCAGCGAGCCGACATGGCCTCCATCTGGCGGGGAATCAGGACAGGGGAGTGGCTCACGGCCGCGCGCCTGCTCGGCTACGCGACCATGGCCTATGCGGTCGCCGCTGTGCTGTGGATTGCTCTCGCGCATGGCCTGGTCGACCGCAACAACAAGCCGATCGGCGCTGACTTTTCCAAAGTCTATGCAGCCAGCACCCCTGGTGCCGGTTAGCAAACCGAACGTCGCCTACGACTGCGGCATCTTGCAGCCGGAGCTGATGAATTTCATGCCGGTCCAGCAACGCAAATGCGCAGAGTACAAGAACGCAAATCGGGAAATGTCCGAACAGATGCAACCGTCCTGGCGGCAACCATAAAATGATGGATCATGGCAAGACAGTCGTAAAGCGTAGCAACGAATTCTATCGTGCGCGGGCAGATGATCAGAGTGTTCTTGTTGAGCTGCTAATTGCGGGTGGCGATTCACGGATTCAGCTGAAATCGAGAAGCAATTTGAACGCCTATGGCTGCAGGCCTTTGCCGCAGCCCGACATCCTCAGCTTTGCCTCCTCGACGGCAAGTTCCATCTCGGAACGAGCCTATGCGGTGGTCGGGAAAGCCGTCAGGCACTTACAATCGAACAACCAATTCGGCGATTTCGAATCGTTCATTGAAAAACTGCGATCGAAATTGAAAATCGTATTGGGCCTCGGCGAGGAGACCGATGTCGTCTTCGCACCGTCCGGAACGGACGCCGAATTGCGGGCGCTGTTTCTTGCAAAGTGCGTCTTGCCGCCGCCGGTGGTGAGTATCGTCGTCAGCTCCGATGAGACCGGTTCCGGTATGCCGTGTGCGGCCGCCGGATGCCACTTCAATTCGGAAACCTCCAATAGATTTCAGGTTGTCAAAGGCGAGCCAATTCATGGATTGGCTCAGAACGTAAATGTGCGCTTAATTCCGACGCGGGCGGCCGACGGTCACGCGCGACCATCGCGTGAGGTCGATTGGGCGGTCGTTGAATCCGTGAAGGCTGCAATTGCGGGCGGAAACACCGTTATTTTGCACGTCATGACTTATTCGAAACTCGGCACTTCCGCGCCGACGCCGGAATGCTTGCATCGAATACGCGAGGTCTGGGGTGGTTCGGTTCAGATCATCGATGATGCTTGTCAAGCGCGTATCAGCCGCGCCCAGATTCGGTCCGATCTGGCGCAAGACAGAATCGTGTTGATTACGGGTTCGAAATTCTTCACCGGGCCCGCTTTCAGCGGGGCCGTCTTGGTGCCCGCGGCACTGTCGGCGCGCGCCGCGGCGAGCGCCGATGTGCCGATGGGCTTTCTCAAATATACCTGCGCATCCGATTGGCCTCGGCGCTTTAAGCGTCTACGTGCAAAGCTACCGCCGACGGTCAATATTGGGCAGGCGTTGCGTTGGGCCGCAGCCATCGAGGAAATGGAAAGCTACTTCAAAGTGCCGGCCCATTTCCGAAGCGTCGCGATCCGCGAGTTCTCGACGTTTGTCACGAATTGCATCGGCGACCGGTCGAACCTGCGGCTGCTGGACCAACCCTGCTTTGGTGACGATAAGGACGAAGAGTTCTCCGTGCCGACCGTTTTTCCATTTTTGCCGTTGCGTGACGGGCAGCCATGCGCTTTTGCGGAAGCAATGTTGCTCTACCGAGCTATGAACGAAGATCTGTCGGCTATCTCAGCCGCAGGCGGGCCCAACCAGCGTCGGGTATTCTCCCAATGCTGTCATGTCGGGCAACCGGTCGAAATTCCGCGGCGCGCGGGGGGGAACGCTGGAGCTTTGCGGGTCAGTGCCGATGCAAGGCTCGTTTCAGAAAGCTGGTCGGGAGGCGACGAGGAGAACGCAACTGCACGTCTACGATCGAATATCGCCAAATTGCGGATTGTTTTCGAAAAGCTGCTATTCCTGTTGGATCGCCTCGACGAGCTGCAAAGCCACGAACGTCGCACCGAGGCCGTATGAGCCGCATTATTCACGTTGGCTTCTAGCTCGACAGCTTGTGCGTCTCCACTGAAACCACGGCATTCTTGTCGTCGACGAATACAACTTTCTGGGAAAATGTCGACAGTTCCGCCGCGTCGAACTGACCGAGCGATAGAATGATGACCTCGTCTCCGGGCTGAAACAGTCGGGCGGGGCAGCCGTTCAAGCAGATTTGGCCGGCCTTGCCGGGAATTGCATAGGTTTCCCAATGCACGGCATTCGCCATATTGTTGATGTGGACGATTTCGTAGGGCTTGATATCCGCCGCACGCATCAACTCTTCACCAATGGTGATGCTTCCTGTGTAATCGAGATGGGCCTCTGTTACCCGTACGCGGTGGATTTTTCCTTTGCACAATGTGCGCAGCATGAACCCCCTCATCAAGGCTTTCCTGCGCCAACCGACATAGCAATTATGGCCAGCGCAAGTGAACACCGAATGCGAACGTTACCAGGTCTTGATCTCCCGCTGCAGCTCCGTGCGGTGCTCGGTCGCCTTCTTCTTTTGCACCGTCATGAAATCCAGCAACGGCCTCTCGGTGAGAATGCCGCGGCCGTCGGCCAGTTGCGGCAAAATGAAATCCGGGCGCTCGTTCATCTCGACAATCACCGGCCCTTCGTCGAGGACGGCGATGTCCCAGCCGATGAGCGGGGCCTGCTCCATGACGCGGGCAGCATCTAGCGCTGTCGAGACCACTCTGTCCCAATGCGGTAGCTGAAAGCCGATCAGGTTGGCGCCGGTATCTGGATGGTTGCTGTGCGCGGCGAGATCGACGCCGGTGCCAGAGATCACTCGCTTGACCTCGCCGGTGTTCTTGTCCAGCTTCGCGAGCAGATTGCCCTTGCGCCAGTAGTTATCTGCGACATTGCTGCCGACCGGAATCTTCCAGCAGGCGCGCAAGACCTGCGGCGCTTCGCTGCCGGTGCGCAGGGTTAGCACGCGGACGGTCGCCAGTCGTTCGCCGCAAACGGCGCGGATGGCGTTATGGGGCGCAATCAGCCGCTGAAACAGATAGCCATTTGAATAATGCTTTTCCAGTTCGGCTGACAACTCGTCAAGCCTGATTAAACGCCCGTCGAACGTCTCGACGCCATCGTCGTCCGGTCGATGGCGGCGCAGCGCGAGCGAGCCGAGACTCTGTGTGCCGTTCGCGGGCTTACCGAACAGCGGATAATGATCGGCACGCTGCAAGAAGTGGCGCAGCGCTTCCTTGTCGCTCAAAACTTGAGCGCTGCGGGCTGTCGTGACGTTCTCACAATAGATCGTGAGATTGCTAATGACCGGAAAACCAAACGCGGCGAGATAATTACAGCTCGCCAGCTTGCTATCGAAGAAGCCCCACCAGTCCAGCCGCCAATTGACTGTGATGGATATCTCCAAGTTGCGGCGCTGGCCGACGACGTTGCGGCGGTCGTCGTCGGCCCAGAATTCCCGGTCGAACAGCTTCAGCTGATTGTAGTCCCAGAATGAGACCTTGCCTGGCCCATATCGTAGACGGGCGAAATCCAAGGCGATGCGTAGCGGACTCGTGCGGGTCGCCGCCACCATCGGCATTAAGGTCGAGCCGACATCGGAGCGCCGCTGTGGACGCGTGACGCTAATCCAATCAGCCTTTGCCAAATTCGCGTCGAACGCGATTGCCTGTCCCATCGCTTTCTATCCTTCGCGTTTGCGGTTCGTGTCTCTTGTTCCGGACGCAACCGTTGCACGGAGCCGCTCTTGTCGTTGGAATTTAGGGCTGTTTGGTTGCCAATTCGTGAAAACGCCCGCAAAATGCGAACGGCATCGAGCACAGATTGACCAAACCAAACCATCCCTCGACCAACGGCCAGGTCGAGCGGATGAACCGGACCATCAAGGAAGCGACCGTTCAGCGCTACCACTACGGCACTCATGCCCAGCTCAAGGCGCTCCTTCAAGCCTTCCTCATGGCCGACAACTTCGCCAAGCGGCTCAAGACCCTCAGGGGCCTCTCAGCCTACGAACACATCTGCAAAGTCGGGACGATTGAACCAAATCGGTTCAGGCTAAATCCGCTTCGCCACACCACGGGATTGAACGACTAGTACCGACCATTTCTTTGGACGCAAGTCATTACGGCTTAAACTATTTGCGAATCCGGTACAACACGAAACGGGGCGCGCGGGATACCTCGACAAGTCGACCGGGCATTGGGTTCGCTATTGGCGGTCCAACCAAGTAGAGATAGTCAAAATCGCGCGGCCACGTGCGAATAAAAGAGGGTATACCCGCCGGCGCCCCGCGTTCGGCTATATTTTTGAGCAGTGAAATCGGAGCCGGCCCGCCATAGGGGATATCCAGCCGCTGCCAGGGCGCGCGAGCCGTGATCGGTTGTTTGCCCGGCTCCGTGAAGAGGTTAGGCACGAAAGCATCGGCATATTGTACCGCGAGTGTTGGTACGCTGTAGATCGGATATTCGCTGAGGTTAGACAATGGAGGGTCGGCAGCAGCGCCATTATGACCGATCAGCACCATTGCGCTTTTGGGCAAGTGCCGAAATGACTCTTTAGCAGCAGTGTAGTCCGCCCGATACGAAACCCACACACCCAGCACGATGGCAACATTGAGAATTACAATTGCGGCCACGAGCGCCAGCGTGCCACGCGCCCATATCAGACTCGGAAACCTCGCTGAAATGAAGGCTGGCAGAATGAGTGCTGCGGCGACTATGACCCGCAAGTCGACGAACGAAGTGTCGAACAACTTGGACGGCATCGCCATGTAAAGAAGTGCATATCCGACCGCGAGCCAGACGCCGGATTGCTCAAAGCGCAGGCTTCTACGTCGCCCGAGCACGAATACCAAGGTCAGCACCGCAGTCACGCTAGCAGCAGACGCGGTCAAGCTGTAGCCACTCATGATCTGGAAACACCAAAGCGGTTTGACGGCGAAAAACCAACGTGTTTCGCTGCCCCCGACGGAGCTCTCGGATGCGAGCATCACCCCAAGCAGCGCGAGTGTCGGCAACGCCAGCGTGGCGAGCCGACCGAAGATCTCAGTCACGGGACCGCGTCGCGACCAACCGCGCCATAGTTCGTGCAGCCCGATAGTGAAGCCGTAGACGCCCAACGCAAAAAAATGTGCCACGAACAGCCAGCCAATAATCACGGTATGAGCAGCCAGGCGTACGAGCCATGACCGCTCAAGCACGGCAAGCGCGCAGGCAATACCGAAGAGCGCGCAGCCAAGTCCGAACTCGAAATTCACGAAGCCCCACGCGAACGGCAGACTGTAAAGAAACGTCAGGGCGACAAAACCCGCGATATGAACCCGGCCTTTGACGACGCGCTCAATCGCCATTGCTCCGGCAACAATTAGAATCTGGCTAAGAAGGTAGAAAAGCCGGGTAGCCATTTCGACCCCGATCACGCGACCGAGCGGCGGAACCAGCAGGTCCATTGCCAGGTTCGGAATGACAGTCCAATTGACCTGATAGAAAGGACTCGCGTGCGCCGTACCGTCACGAGCGATAACGAACATCCGCGCGAGGTGGTTTGGATAGTCCACCATAGCCGCAGGAATATTGATCCACAGGACAGGCCCGAACGCGACCACACACAGGAACGCGAAAACAGCCATAGTGGCGCTTTGAGAAGTGCATATGCGCTTTACAGTTGGCGCTCCGGCGAATAGTTGAGCGGGGCTGAATGTGATGGCAACGGATCGGCGCATAGAAAGCGGTTTATCTTGAGGATGCTAAGACTTAGATAGCATCCAGGCGGTTAAGAACGAATGAAACATTTTGCTAAGTTGCAGATGTCTCGTCATATCTTTGGTTGAGCAGGAAATGTGCCTACCAAAGTAGTGTTCGCGTTCTAACGCGGACGCGCGCTATTTGCTTTTTGTACGTTCCAATCAAGCCCGCAGCTTGTTTTCCTCAAATATCTCATGTGACCGGCAAAGGTCGTACAGTCGCTATGGTCAACAACTTGGCTTGACCAATTGTCGTAGATTTCGATCCTCTCATTTCGAAAAAGTTTAATTATTAAATTAAGCGTGCAGAAATAAATCGGAAGTATGTTTGTCTGGAAAGCGTGCTGGCGTACACCGGAGGCCCACCATGTGCGAGCTCATTCTGCGCTTCTTTAAAAACGATGGTGGGGTAACTGCCATCGAATACGGTCTAATTGCGGGTATCATCTCGATAGTAATTATAGGAGCCGTAACCACCGCTGGCACCGTGCTAAACAATACCTTTATGTCCCTTGCGGCCGCATTATAGCCGCTTGCCGGGCGTCGCCGTGGAATGACCGGGCATGGTAATTCCGCGAGCTGCGATGAATTTGCAGGGGGCGCTCTTGTGTTGTGCAAAGCCTTTGTAGTCGTGGCTCCAACCGGGCCGTTGTTAAATCGTCGTTTTCGTGTCTAGCCACGGGGTGACGCGGGCATAGTCCCGGTTGATGGTTTAATGGCACAAACGAAGGCCTCAGCTATCCCATTGCTCTGTGGGTCTCCAGTTAACATCGTTCTCGGCTCCAGCCTTGTCTCGGGGGCAAACTGCCGGGCTATCTAGCAACTGCCCTTGTCAGACAGCCTCGGTGATCAGCAGACGCCGGAGATAGCCTACCGTCGCTAGCCTCGTTGGCAAAAAGCATATCAGCTACGAGTGAGAAATTCTTTCTGGCATAAAACCCCAAGGTCAACACTGAGCCTTTGACTACAACGGCGAGATGGACGCGCAAGGCACGGTCAAGGGTAGGTCCTGCCGAAGTTAAGCCGCATCAAGACGATCCATGAGGGCGTCTCGAGTGTTGAATTTTATTAATTTGCGTTAGACTTTTTTGATTTTCTTTTTTTCCTGATCTTTTGTTTTCGTCAATGCTATCTGGATTTTTTTTGAAAAACACCCGCGCCAATGGGCGTGAAAAGGAAAGGACCCGACCTCGCGGTCGGGCCCTCTGGTGCAGGTGTGGATCGATGATGCTACGCAGTCGATGACTGAGCTACTAAGTCCCGACTGAGCAGCGACGCGTCAGCCGTTGAGGGCGTTCGACACTGAGGTAAAGGTGTTGTTAACGGCCCCGCCAGTCAGAGTAACGGCGCCGATGATCACAACCGCAACCAATGCGGCGATCAGGCCGTATTCGATCGCGGTCACGCCAGATTCGTCCTGCCAGAAGAGGTGAACAAGTTTACGCATCTGTGACTCCTGTAATGGGGAAAGCTTTCCCTGTTTGCAAAGAGCAAACTAGCGGGCCCTCCTTTCGAGAATATGAATTTCGTTTTGCAAAATTGAGAACGTAATTGGGTCCTTAACACCCGGTAAATGCCGAGGCGCGGTGACTGCCGCGCAGCCTTGAAATGCAAGGTGGAGCTGGGTAACACCATACGCTCCGGTCCAATTTTTAAAAAACGCCCGGCAGCAGTCGATAGCGAACACGAACTGCAAAACCGCGATAACCGGCATCTTGCATAAGCACACGTTCCTCGCGGGAAATGCGGATGACCTGTATCGCCAACGCAGTTGCATAAATGAGGGCGTTGGTGAATGACGGGGCAGCCAAGAGAAAACCGATATGCGTCAAGGTATAGCCGGCATAGATCGGATGACGCAGAAATCGGTAAGGCCCCTGCATTCTGATACCGCGATTGGCGGCGACAATGCCGAAGGCGCGCCCGAGCACCAGCTTGCCGCTGACTTGCAGGGACAAGCCCGCGATCATGAGACTGAAGCACACCGCTACCGGAACAATCGGCGCCACGCCGACGGCTGAGTTTACCATCAGCGGCATGACGGTACCGAGGATGGCAAAAACCCAATCGCTCGGCATTTGCGATAGTGTGATTGATGGCGCTCGCAATACGATATACAAAAGGGGCAATGTCTCGCCCAGGATCAGCAGGACCGTTATGAGATTGGGTTTGCCGGAGAAGTCCGAGAACATCCGATAGACGAAGCTCAAGTACGTCGTCGACACGATTGCTCGTTCACACAGATCGAGGACTATTGCTTTGCGCGTCAGTCCGTGTACCGCACTAAATGATTGCAATGCAGGGGCTCGTTTGCGGGGCGCGGTCCGTATCGAAGTGTGCTCCATGCTCATAGACAAAACATCCCTCGCGGCTTTGCAGTACAGACCCGCTTTTGCGCGACGTTAGGTTACGCCCGTGACCGAAACCTTAACAACCGTCGCAGCGAGCCGATGTTCGCCCCGGCTCGCGGGGTCCTTGGCTGGGCAGCGGTTTCAGCTCATGGGTCATGATCGGACCGTCCGTGCACCTGCCTGCGTCGCTGTTCATGGGCGGAGCTCCTTTCCCGGCCGGGCCGCGGAGCCGCCTGAGCGCGAGCTAGTAAAGAAGAGTTAACGCCGCATCCTTACGCTGCCGCGCCATGAGCGATCAGACGATCCGCAGCGTGGCCAAACCGTTCCCATCGCGGGCGGCACTGCCGTGGCTGACCGGTGCCGGCATCTATGTGCTGGTGCTGGCAGTGGGGCCGCGGCTGCTTAACGACCCGGACTGCTTTTCCCATGTTGCGATCGGGCGCTGGATCATCGCGCATGCAACCGTGCCGGTGACCGATCCGTTCTCGTTTTCAATGCACGGGGCGCATTGGATCGCTTTCGAATGGCTGTCAGAGGTGATCTATGCCGGCGCGTTCACGGCGGCGGGCTGGCCCGGTGTTGTAGTGGTGGCGACCGCGGCAATTGCACTCGCCTTCGCGCTGTTGACGCGCTTCCTGCTGCGCGAGCTTGCACCCGCGCCGGCGCTGCTCATGGTCCTGGCGGCTTTGACGCTGTTTGAGCCGCATATGCTGGCACGCCCGCATGCACTGACGCTGCCGATCATGGTGACATGGACGGCGGCGCTCGTGCGCGCAATGGACGAACGCCGAGGCCCGCCCTATTGGGCGCTGCCGCTGCTGACGCTATGGGCCAACCTGCACGGCAGCGTCGCGCTGGCCATTGGCCTTATCGGACCGGCGGTGCTGGAAGCGCTGTTGCGGGACGACAAGCGCGGCTTGCCGCATGTCCTCCGGCAATGGATCGTGTTCAGCGTGCTGGCTGCGCTAGCCGCGTGCTTGACGCCTTACGGTCCGGGCCCGCTGCTCGTTCCGCTCACCACGCTCGGCCTCGGCAATGCGCTCAACACCATTGTGGAATGGCGGCCGCAGGACTTCGGCCATTTCGGCACGTTCGAGCTCCTGCTGCTGCTCGGCATTTTCGGATTGTCACGTGGGATGAAGCTGCCCCCGGTGCGGGTGTTGGTGCTGCTCGGTTTGTTGCATTTCGCCCTCGCGCAGGCGCGCAATGCCGACTTGCTGGCTATGCTGGCGCCGCTCTATCTAGCGGCGCCACTGGCGCGGCAGCTCAAGGCAGAACCCAACGGGGAAGCCGCCGCCGGCAGGCGCGGCATCGGCCTGGCGGCGACGGTTGTCATGGCCGTGGCGACCGTGCTCGCGCTCGTGCGGCCGCTGTATATGGAGGGGCCGCGGACGGCGATTGCTGCCGCCGATCTGCGCGACGCAGGGCCCGTACTCAACGATTACCAGTTCGGCGGCTACCTGATCTTCGCCGGCATTCCTAGTTTCATCGACGGCCGCGGTGAGCTTTACGGCGGCGAATTTATCTCGCGCGTCTATCGCGACCTCAATCTGGTGGACTTGCCGGATTTCCTGAAGCTGCTCGACCAATATAAGATCCGCGCGACGCTGCTTGCGCCCGGTACGCCGGCGGTGAAGCTGCTCGACCGGCTGCCGGATTGGCAGCGGGTCTACAGCGATGGAGTGGCGGTGGTGCACAAGCGGCGCGCACCCGCGCCGCAATAGCTCAGGCAACGCCGAAACTCGCATATTGCGCGCCGAGCGGCAGACGGCGCAAGGCGCGTTCGATCTGGCGCGCGGGCGCTGATTCCCAGGGCAGCAGCAGGAAATAGCGTGAACCGACCAGGCGCAGGCCGGCCGCCGCTATCAGTTTGCGCATCTTGCCGGCACCCACGAGGCACGCGTCGCGGTCAAATTCGCAGCGCAAGACAGCTAGCCGCGTCAGCGGATTCAGCGGATTGTGTTCGATGATGCAGACGAGTCCGCCAGGCCGCACCACGCGGCGCATTTCAGCGATGAAACCCGGCCATTGATCAGGCGCGACATGGTGCAGCACGCAGACGGCGGTCGCCAGATCAAAGCTCGCGCCACGATAGGGAATGCGCTTGCCGTCGAAGGCGCGGTATTCATTCTGCGGATTGTCGGTGCGTGCCTGCGCGACGCTTTGCGCCGACACGTCGATACCGCAGATGTGACCGACTATGCCGCGCAGCAGCGGGTGGAAGCTGCCGACGCCGCAGCCGACATCGAGCATGGCGGGCTTGACGGTGCCGAGCTTTTCCACAATCAATTCGCGCAGCAGCGCGGTTTTAGCGCGCAGGAAGAAATCATGCGGTCGGCCGGAGAAATTGATCGAGGATTGGACGACGTCCCGGTAATTGTCGCGATAACTATCAAACAGCTCGGTCATTACTCGCTTGCGGCGTGGATGGTGCGGCGCGCGGATTTGTCACGCTCGAAGCCCAATTTGGTGGCGACGACATAGAGGGGCCTCCGCTTCACCTCGGCATGGATGCGACCGACATAAAGACCGAGGATGCCGGTCATCAGCATGTTGATACCGCACAAGAGCGAGATGATGATGATGGTCGACGACCAGCCGGCAATTAGGTGGCTGTCATTGCTCAGCCACAGCGCCAGCACATAGGTACCATAGAGCAGCGCGCAACCCGACACGACAAGGCCGCACCAGATCGCGAGGCGTAAAGGAGCGTCGGAAAAACCGAGCGCCGCGTTGACGGCGAGCCGCAACATCCTCCAAACTGGATATTTAGTTTCGCCGGCGACGCGCTCCGATCGGTGGAAGGTGACTTCCGTCTGCTTGAAGCCGAGCCAGGCAATCATGCCGCGCACGAAGCGGTCCTGTTCTGGCATCTGCTCCAGCGCATCGACCACCTTGCGGTCGATCAGTCGGAAATCGCCCACATCGGCGGGAATTCCGACCGAGGACATACGGCCGAGCAGGCGGTAGAACAAGTGGGCGGTGAGCCGCTTAAAGCGGCTTTCGCCGGCGCGCGAGAGCCGCCGCGCATAAACGACCTCGTAGCCCTCCTTCCATTTGGCGATCATCTCATCGATGACTTCAGGCGGGTCCTGTAGATCGGCGTCCATGACGACGACAGCGTCGCCTTGCGCGGCGTCCATGCCGGCGGTGATCGCGACCTGGTGGCCAAAGTTGCGCGAGAGGCCGATATAGCGGAAGCGCGGATCTCGGCGGGCGAGCGCCTGCAACACGATGGGGCCGGTGTCGCTACTGCCGTCGTCGACGAAGATCGCTTCGGCCGGGCGATCGAATCGGTCGAGTAGGAGATTCAGCCTGCGCAACAGAACCGGCAGCACCGCCTCCTCGTTGAACACAGGGATGATGATGCTGTAAGTAATGCGTTTCGGATCGGCCACCATTTAGACATTTCCGCGCGGATCAATGGCGGTAGTCTAGAACGGCAACGGTTAAGGCGACCTTGCGGCAAACGATCAAGACACCGCGGATTTCCTCCCCATTTCCCGAGTGTTTCGGGGCGTTTTTCCAAATAGGGCTGGATGTGATATTCGGTCGTCTAGCCCGCGCCGCGAAGGCAGGCACGGCGGATTCGCGATCCCCTCAGCGGCGAGATATTTGGCGGCATTGGCGTCAAGACCCGCATGGCTCACCAGCATTGTGCGGCCGTCAGCACCATAAATTGCGCACTTTTCCAACGGCATCCAGCATTTTGCCAGCGGGTGCTGCGGGGCCTGCTCGGACCATTGGCGGCCGAACACTTGGCACTTGGTGGCGTAGGCGATGGCAGTGCAGCATCGTGCGGCCGCTGCCGACCATTTCCGCCACGATCAAAATGCGCTCAGGTTGAGCACGTGCATGATCATGCAAAAAATGTCGGCGAAGCGGTCATCCTCCGGCACGTCAAGGCCCTCAGTGAACGGAGTCGATCGCCGCAGCCGATTTTCTCGCTGAATACGCTTTACCACTTTATCCGATGTCTGGAGAAAATCTTCTGCCCGTCAGTCAATAGCTTGTTAACTATTATTTTATTCAAAGATTATCCATTAACCACCGGTCATATACTTAGGTGTGAAGTCGCCTCGAGCGCACGTGCGCGGATCTTTTGGAGCTAGCAGTGAAAAACCTCTTCGTGCGTTTCATGAAGGACTACTCCGGAGCGACCGCCCTCGAATTGGGCCTGATCGCGGCGGGCATTTCGCTCTCGATCATCATGATCATGCACGGCCTTGTCAATCATTAAGCCACATTCCAGAGCGTCTCGGACTAGCTGACGTAATCGGGCCGAGCGAGTGCGAAACATTGGCTCCAGCCGGCGGCTGGAGCTTTTACGTTTGGGCCGTAGGTAGCTGTGCGATTTACGAACGGTAAAGACTCTGCGCGCTACCGCTAACGGAACAGCAAGGTTGCGTGATCTAAATTGAGGCGGAGGGTGCGTTTTGGGATCATGATCATGCTGACCGATGCGATCAGGCTCTTGTTATTCCCCGTGCTAATGGTCTTTGCCGCTTCGAGCGACCTGTTGACTATGACCATCTCGAACAGGATTTCGCTGGTACTTGCAGGTGGGTTTTTCCTACTCACTATCGTCACAGGCGTGAGCCTGGCCGCTGTCGGCATGCATCTGGGGGCAGCGGCGGTGGTTCTGCTATTCGCGTTCGGGCTTTTCACACAGGGCTGGATCGGCGGCGGCGACGCCAAGCTGGCGGCCGCCACTACACTTTGGTTCGGTTTCGGCTATTTGCTGGATTATCTCCTCTATGCCGCGTTGTTTGGCGGGGCGCTGACGCTGCTTTTGATCTCGTTCCGTCAGCTGCGGCTCCCGGGCGTGCTCGCCCGGCAGAGCTGGATAGTCCGCTTGCACAAAGCAGACGGCGTGCCCTACGGCATCGCGCTCGCCGCCGCAGCGCTGCTCATCTATCCCAAAACCGGCTGGATGCTCGACGTCGGCCCATAATTCCGCACCCCCGCCCATGATCGCGAGCTCGTGCGCGAGCGTAACTTTGGCACAAAATAGAATATTAACTCGAATTAGATACCGCTCTTTAACCATGCCTTGACCTTTAAGTGGTCAAATCTGACGCAAGCGGCTGATCCGGCCGCCATGTGGTTTGGGCGGCCGGGCCAGCGGTCGATAAGGTCAGAGAGTGAGCGCATGAAAGGTGCACGTATCGTAGTGCTGACGGTTGCCGTTGCAGCAGGTGGCGTTGCCGCGCTGCTCGCGGGCCATAAATCAGGGCCGGTCCAGCAACCGGCCGCGGGAAACGCTGATAGCGCCGAAATTCTTGTTGCCAAATCCGACATCCACACCGGCAACAAGATTTCACCGCAGGACGTACAGTGGCAGGCTTGGCCCGCGACCGCGGCGGGCGAAAATTTCATACACAAGAAAAACCGCCCCGATGCCATCAACCAGGTGAGCGGCCTGACCGTACGCATTCCATTCGTGGCCGGCGAGCCGATCCGCGAATCCAAATTGGTGAACGCAAAGGGCGCTGGGTACATGGCGGCAATCCTGCCGCCGGGCATGAGAGCGGTGTCGACGCGGATTTCGCCCGAGACCGGCGCTGGCGGATTTATTCTGCCGAACGATCATGTTGACGTCATTCTCACGCGCAAAGGTCAAAACGACAGCGAAACCATTCTCAGCAATATTCGCGTGCTGGCGATCGACCAGACCGTTGAGGAGAAGCATGGGCAGAAAGTCGTGGTCGGCAAGACCGCAACGCTCGAGTTGTCGCCGCGCGGGGTCGAGAAGCTGGCACTGGCGCAGCAGCTCGGTTCGCTGTCGCTGTCGCTTCGCAGCATGAGCGACGCGCGCAATGATGAAACGAAGACCGACGAAGACTTGGATGGGGGCCGCCGCGGCCGCGTCGAGTTCATCCGCTTCGGCGTGAAAAAGGGGGGATAAACATCATGGCGACAAGGACACTGATCCGCATAGCCGCACTGGCGGCACTGATCGCTGCCGCAGCGCTGGCGCCGACCGCCCCGGTGATCGGCGCAGATGCCCACATCCCGGTAATCAAGGTTGCCGCAAGCGAGGCAACCTCGCGATTCGTCCCCCTCGGAGTTGGCAAGTCGGTTGCCATCGACCTGCCCACGGACATCAAGGACGCGCTGGTCGCCGATCCGAAGATCGCCAATGCGGTGGTTCGCACCTCCCGCCGCGTCTATATGATCGGTGTCAAAGTCGGACAGACCAACATGTTCTTTTTCGATGCCGCGGGCAGGCAGATCGCCGGCTTCGACATTGCGGTAACACGCGACCTCAACGGGGTGCGCGCCGCGCTCCGACAGGGTCTGCCGGACTCCGACATTCGCATTGAGGGCGTTGGCGACGCCGTGATGCTGACTGGCACGGCAGCGAGCCCCGCCGAGTCGCAGCAAGCCTTCGATCTCGCCTCGCGGCTGGTTGGTGGCAATACCAAGGTGGTCAACAACATGGTGGTGCGCGAGCGCGACCAGGTCATGCTTAAGGTAACGGTCGCCGAAGTGCAGCGCGAGGTGCTCAAGCAGCTCGGCATCGATATTTCCGCTGCCCTGAACACCGGCAGCGCGGTGGTAAGTTTGGCCAGTTTGAACCCGTTCGCCGCATCCGGTCAAATCCCGAGCTCTTTTCTTCAAGGCGACTGGTCATGGGCAGGAAACAAAAACGTTAACGCCATCCTGAAAGCCATGGAACGCGCGGGCGTGATCCGTACGCTGGCCGAACCGAATCTGACCGCGATCTCCGGTGAGACTGCGAATTTCATGGCCGGCGGCGAATTTCCAGTCCCGACAGGCCTGCAATGCTCGAGCAACGGAGGAGGATGCCAACCGAGCATCGAGTTTAAGAAATTCGGGGTTAGCCTGCAGTTCACGCCGGTAGTGCTGTCGGCGGGCCGCATCAGCCTCAATGTCAAGACCGAGGTTTCCAATATCTCGAATCAAAATTCCATTAACCTGGGCGGCGGCGGCAGCCTGGCCAGCCTGCTCAGCTCGCTGAGCCCGATCAGCGCGTCGAGCAACACGAATGGCTTCAACGGGATTACGATCCCATCCCTTCAAGTGCGTCGCGCGGAGACCACTGTCGAAATTCCGTCCGGCGGCTCGCTGGCAATGGCCGGCATGATCCAGGAGCAGACCAAGCACGCGGTCAGCGGCTTTCCGGGCCTGATGCAGCTGCCGATCCTCGGCGCGCTGTTCAAGAGCCGCGACTACCTCAACGACCAGACCGAACTGATGATACTGGTCACACCTTACGTGGTGCACGCCGTGGCGCAGAAGAAGTTGGCGCGCCCGGATGACGGGTTCTCCGATCCAAACGATCCGTCAAGCGTCTTTCTCGGCAGCCTCAATCGTATCTACGGCGTTGCTGGCAAGACCTCGGCCAATTATTACGGCAACTACGGGTTCATTTTGGATTGAGCAGGGGAACAGGTGATGACACAACTTCATACGGCGACCACGGAGCACCGCAGCCGGCCAGGGCGGCGCCTGTTGGCGATCGCCAGCCTCGCCGCGCTGTTGGGCGGCTGCTACCAGCAGCCGATCTATCCGGATGATTACCGCGAGCGTCATCCGATCACGCTGAAGGAAGGTCGACACGCGGTCGAGGTCTTCATCGGCCCCAACCGGGGCGGATTGAATCCGAGCCAGCGCGCCGACGTGCTATCGTTTGTGCAAAATTGGCGACGCGAGGCGACCAGCGGGCTCATCATTAACGTTCCGCGCGGCCGGCAGATCGATCGCGCCGCCGCTGATTCGCTGCGCGACATCAAGGCTATTCTTGTCGCCTCCGGCGTGCCACGGCGCGCCATCTATGTGCGCCACTATCGTCTGTCCAGCACGTCGCTGGCGAGCATAAAAATCAACTATTCGAAGCTGGTCGCTCATGCCGAGCCCTGCGGTCTGTGGCCGCATGACCTCGGTCCGACATTCGACATAACCTACAACGAAAATCTGCCATTCTGGAATCTAGGCTGTGCCTCCCAGAATAATCTTGCCGCCATGGTCGACAATCCCGCCGATCTGGTGCAACCGCGCGGCGAAACGCCGGCATACGAAGCGCGCCGTTCAGTTGCGATCGACAAGTGGGTGCACGGTCAGAATCCCTCCGGCACCTACAGCGAAAACAAAGCCAAAATCAACGATCTCGGAAAATAATAATGATAAAGCACCCTCATCAAATCGCAGTGACTGGACCCGAGACAGCGCCTGCGCAGCTGACCGACAAGGCCGCAGTCACCGAACATATCGCGCCCGCGCCGCGGATCTCGGTGCAGGCTTTTTGCGAGACGGTTGAGACCGCGAACGTCGTTGAGACGGCCCACCAGGACCGCCGCCTTGCCAAGACGCATTTGAAAGTCCAGAGGGGCGGTATCATCACCGCCGTCGAGGTCTTTCGCAATTCGCCGACACCGAACGTCATCATACTTGAAGCAGGCGACCGCGCTGAAAGTGTCATAGCCGGGCTTGACCAGCTCGCCGAGGTCTGTGATGCCGGCACACGCGTGATCGTGCTCGGCCACTTCAACGACGTGACCTTCTACCGAGATTTGACGCGGCGCGGCGTGAACGACTATCTGATCGCGCCGGTCGGTACGATCGACGTTGTGCGCGCCATCTGCCGGCTGTTCTCGGCGTCGGACGCCCAGCCGGTCGGCCGCATTATTGCTGTCATCGGCGCCAAGGGCGGCGTCGGCGCTTCCACCGTCGCTCATAACGTCGCATGGGCGACCGCCCGCGATCTCGCGCTCGATTCGGTCGTGACCGATCTCGACCTCGCCTTCGGCACCGCCGGGCTCGACTACAATCAGGATCCGCCGCAGGGTATCGCCGACGCGTTGTCCTCGCAGGACCGCCTCGATTCCGCTTTCATCGACCGCCTGCTGTCGAAATGCAGCGATCAGTTGAGTTTGCTGGCCGCACCAGCGACACTCGAACGGGTCTACGACTTCGGCGCCGACGCCTTCGACGCGATTCTCGACACGCTACGTGCCTCGACTCCCTGTGTCATCCTCGACGTCCCGCATCAGTGGTCCGGCTGGATCAAGCAGCTTTTGGTAAGCGCTGACGACATTCTGGTGGTCGCAGGCCCGGACCTTGCCAGTCTGCGCAACGCCAAGAATTTGGTCGATATGCTGCGCAACGCACGCCCGAACGACAACCGCCCCTACTATTGTCTCAACCAAGTCGGCGTGCCTAAGCGGGCGGAGATTGCCCCGGCGGATTTCGCCAAGGCGCTGGAGGACCCGCCGATGGCGGTCATCCCGTTCGATCCGCAGCTGTTCAGCACCGCGGCCAACAACGGGCAGATGATCGCCGAGGTATCAGCGAAACACAAGACGGCAGAAATGTTCCTCCACTTGGCACAAATCCTGGTTGGCCGCACCGAGGCCAAACGGGTGCGCCGCGGAAGGCTGATGCCTCTAGTCTCCAAGCTCATGAAGCGGGCGGGATAACGGATGATTTTGAAGTGCGCGAACCACGGAAAAGATCATGCGGTTTGGTTTTGATGCAGGTCGAACCGTACGAAGTGGAAAATATTCGGAGGATGAGTCGTGTTCGGTAAGCGTAGTGCCACTGCAAAGGACCTCCCGCCGACGTTTGCTCCGCAGCCGGCAGAGCCGCCTGCCGTAGAATCCGACGCAGCGCGAGCGTCGCTTGGCGAATTGGCGGAGGCCTCCGCGACGGTTGATACGGTGCCGTCGCCGATCGCTTCTGACCGCTCCGAAACCTATTACAAGACCAAGAGCGTCATCTTCGATGCGCTGCTCGCGACCATCGATCTTGCCCAGCTGGCGCGGCTTGACGCCGATTCCGCACGCGAGGAAATCCGCGACATCCTCAACGAGATCATCGCGATCAAGAACATCGCGATGTCGATCTCTGAGCAAGAAGAGCTGCTCAATGATATTTGCAACGACGCGCTCGGACTCGGGCCGCTCGAGCCGTTGCTCTCGCGTGACGACATCTCTGACATCATGGTGAACGGCTGGAGCACGGTCTATATCGAAGTGCTGGGCAAGATTCAGAAGACTGGGATCCGCTTCCGCGACAACCAGCAACTGCTGAATGTTTGCCAGCGTATTGTCAGCCAGATTGGCCGCCGTGTTGACGAATCCTCACCGATCTGCGACGCGCGCCTACCCGATGGCTCGCGCGTCAATTGTATCGTTCACCCGCTGGCGATCGATGGCCCCGCGCTGACTATCCGCAAGTTTAAGAAAGATAAGCTGACCCTCGACCAGCTGGTCAGGTTCAATACCATTACCTCGCAGGGTGCCGAAATCCTGCGCATCATTGGCCGTTGCCGGGTCAACACGCTGGTGTCGGGCGGCACGGGTTCCGGCAAAACCACGTTACTTAACTGTCTGACCCGATTCATCGACCATGACGAACGCATCGTTACTTGCGAAGACGCCGCCGAACTGCAGCTCCAGCAACCGCATGTGGTGCGTCTCGAAACGCGGCCGCCGAACCTCGAAGGCGAAGGTCAGGTGACCATGCGCGATCTGGTGCGCAATTGCCTGCGCATGCGGCCAGAACGCATAGTCGTTGGCGAGGTGCGCGGTCCTGAGGCTTTCGACCTGTTGCAAGCCATGAACACCGGCCATGACGGCTCGATGGGCACAGTGCACGCCAATAGTCCTCGCGAAGCGCTCTCGCGCTTGGAATCAATGATCACCATGGGCGGCTTCGCGCTGCCTCCCCGCACCCTCCGCGAGATGATCGTGTCTTCAATCGATGTTGTGGTCCACGCCGCGCGCCTGCGTGACGGGTCGCGCAAAATTACCCACATCACCGAGGTTGTGGGGATGGAAGGCGACGTCATTATCACTCAGGATTTATTCTTGTTCGATGTCATAGGCGAGGACGGCAAGGGCAAAATCCTCGGCCACCACCACTCCACCGGCCTCGGCCGCCCGCGGTTTTGGGATCGCGCCCGTTATTACGGCGAAGAGCACCGCTTGGCTGCCGCGCTCGACGCGGCCGAACTCAGCCAAGAGCTATACGCCTGACGCGGGAAACGCCATGCAATTGATAGCGACATTCTTTCTGGCGAGCCTCGCGGTCGGTGGCGTCGTGTGGGTTTTCCTCTACCCGATCTTGTCCGGAGAGCGTAAAGCCGAGCAACGCGTGGCAAGCATTACCAAGAGGGAACCGGCGCACATCGGGCGCGGCCAACAAAAATCCCGACGCGACAATATCGAAGCCACGCTCGAAGAGTTCGAGGAACGCCAAAAGAAGAGCAAGCATATACCGCTTTCGGTTCGCATTTCGCAGGCTGGCCTCACGTGGTCGAAGCAGCAATTCGTTTTGGTCTCGGCCGGCGTCTCCGTCGCCATGTTTCTCGCCGGACTCCTCTTCGGCGCCGGCCTCATCGCCGCTGCCGTGCTCGCCTTTGTCGGTGCCTTCGGCCTGCCGCGCTGGCTGCTGTCGTTTTTGAAGAAACGGCGCGAGGCGCAATTCCTCAACGTGTTTCCCGACGCGATCGACGTTATCGTTCGCGGCGCCAAGGCCGGACTGCCGCTACTCGACTGCTTAAAGGTGATCACGGTCGAATCGCAGGAGCCGGTGAAATCGGAATTCCGCAAGATCATGGAAACTCAGGCTGTAGGCGTGCCGCTGGCTGAGGCCGCCTTAAAGTTGTACGACAGAATACCGGTGCCCGAAGCAAATTTCTTCGGCATTATCATAGCGATCCAGCAAAAGTCCGGCGGCAACCTAGCGGAAGCGCTCGGCAATCTTTCGCGGGTGCTGCGCGACCGCAAGAAGTTGAAGGCGAAGATCGGTGCGCTATCGCAGGAAGCAAAGGCTTCCGCGGCTATCATCGGCTCATTGCCGTTGGTGGTGATGCTTCTCGTCTACATTACCAGCCCGAACTACATCTCGATGATGTGGACTGAGCCGCTCGGCCGCGTGATGCTCTTTGCCGGTGCCGTCTGGATGACCTTGGGCGTGCTGGTGATGAAAAAGATGATCAATTTCAACTTCTGAGTGGCGCATGCTCGACTTCATAATTGATGCGATCAACCCTAGGATGCTGACGATGGTGTTTGCCGCCATCTCCGCGGTCGCGACGGTCTTGACACTAGCGACGCCGCTCGTATTCGCGGATCCCCTCGGCAAGCGCATGAAGGCGGTCGCCCTGGAGCGCGAGAAGATCCGCCAGCGAGAACGCGAGCGCATGGCGAAGCAGCAGCAGAAGATCACATTGCGCGGTTCGTCGAAGCCGTTTATCCAAACCGTCGTCGACCAGTTCAATTTGAAGAAATGGATCGGCCAGGAAGAGGCACGACTGAAACTCGTGCAGGCGGGCTATCGAGGTCAGACGCCCTACATCAGTTTTTTGTTCTTCCGCATGTTGGCGCCAATACTTCTTTTCCTGTTCGCAGTGGTTTACGTGTTTTTCGTGCTTCACCTGCAGCAGCCGATTGTGATCAAGATCGGCATCTGCATCGCGGCCGCCTATGTCGGTATGCAGCTCCCGTTGATTATCTTGAAGAACATGATTCAGCGCCGTCAGCTCTCGATCAAGCGGGCCTTCCCTGACGCGCTTGACCTGATGTTGATCTGCGTGGAAGCTGGCATATCAATCGAGACGGCGTTTCGCAAGGTGAGTGAAGAAATCGGCAAGCACTCGTTGCCGCTCGCCGAAGAACTCACATTGACTATGGCCGAGTTGTCCTTTCTGGCGGAACGACGCCAAGCCTACGATAATCTCGCCAAGCGCACCGATGTAGATGGCGTGAAGGCGATTTGCATGGCCTTGCAGCAGGCGGAGCGCTACGGCACGTCGCTCGGGAGCACGCTGCGCGTAATGGCGCAGGAATTCCGTGACATGCGCATCGCGGAAGCCGAGAAGAAAGCAGCTGGTTTGCCGCCAAAGCTGACTGTCCCGATGATCGTGTTCTTCCTGCCAGTGCTGTTCATAGTCGTCGGCGGGCCGGCCGCGATGAGGCTCATGGCGATTTTGCATTGACGCCGGCGGCGGCCTTGGCAGTTGCATTGTCATTGCGAGACGACGGCAGCACGGTACCCGCAATCCAGATAACGCTAGCGAGCGTTTTTGCCGTCCGGGTTTGTGAGCTGCATTCGCACCCTGAAATGGGGAAATGCATTAGGAGCCGGCGTCGGACAACACCTCGTGCTTTTTTTTCTTCTTCCACGCGCTCTTCCGCGCTAGCATTTGCCGAAGATAGGCAACGTTGGCCTCGGCCTCGCTCGCGGGCAGATCGGCGCTCGCGATCTTTTCAGCCTCGGCGAAGCGGCCTTGCAGGCCGACCACCAACGCAAGGTTCTGTGTCATCTTCGGTTTAGCGCCAGGCTGGGTTACAGCCTTGCGCAGCGTGCGTTCGGCAAGCTTCAGTTTCTTCTCCAGCGCGTAGGATAAGCCAAGGTTGGACAACACCGAAGGTTCGTTCGGCACGATCTTGAGCGCGGCGGAGTAGTGCGCTTGCGCCTCCCGGTGCCGACCCATCTGGTCGAGCACCGCCCCTTCCGCGTTGAGTATGCGCCAGTCCGGATTGTCGGGCGTGTGAGCGCGGTTGAGTGCATCGAGTGCCTTGGTATACTGGCCAACGTTGGCAAGCGCCCTGCCATAATCACCAATCAATTGCATGTTTTGCGGATTGCGAATTGCAGCCTGCTGAAGAACGGCGACGGCCTGAGCGTGCTGGCCGGTGGCGCGCAGAGCGCGGGCATAGGCCATGGCGGCCTCGGCGTCGCTCGGGTTCGCGTGATAGCGTGGAGCCCAGAGCGCGAGCTCGCGCCGCCAGTCGGAGTCATTGCGGGGGGTACTGATTGAACCCACCGAACCGGTAACATCGTCGCCGGTTGTCTTGCAGCCGGCTGCCGACAGGGCCAGCAGGCCAGCGACGGTCGCCGAGGCAATGAGGTTGACGGCACGGACGGTGCTCGGGTGCATGTTCGGACGCATGAGACCCCAGTGGCTAGCGTTCCAACGGAATCCTTGAGCAATAGAACGTTAACCCTAACGATTGGTTAACCGGCCCAACGTCCTCGGTCGGACCCCGACCACCTCGGGTTTTTGACACAGACCCGGCCTTTCAGGCGGTCAATGCCCGCGACAGGAGCGGCCATGATGGTGCACTATCCGCCACCTGGTTTAGGATTGAGCAATGGACCTCGGCCTCACGAAGGACGAATTCGCCCTTCAAGCGCGCGCTCGCGCCTTTTCGCGCGAGGTGGCGCGTCCGCGCGCGGCCCAAATCGACCGCGACGAGCAATACCCGTTCGATATCGTGAAGACGCTTGGCGAGGCTGGCTTCCTCGGCATGACCATGCCCAAGGCACTGGGCGGACAAGACGCAAGCTTCCTCGACGCCGTGTTGGTAATCGAGGAGATGGCTAAATCCTGCACCGTCACCGCCCGCATCGTGGTTGAGACCAATATGGGCGCGCTCTCTGCGGTGATGGCCTTTGGTAGCGAGACGCAGAAGAAGCTCGCCGCCCGCCTGGTGTTGGAAGGCGACAAGCCCGCCATCTGCATCACCGAGCCGGACGCGGGCTCGGACGCTACGGCCATGACCACCCGCGCCGATAAGCGCGGCGACAAGTACGTCATCAACGGCAAGAAACATTGGATCACCGGCGCCGGAATTTCACGCCTGCACCTGATCTTTGCGCGCGTCTTCGACGAACAGGGCAAGGAGCACGGCATCGGCGGCTTCCTCGCCGTGCGCGGCGTGCACAAGGGCATCAAGATAACGAAGCGCGAGCAGACCATGGGCCTGCGCGGCATGCCCGAAGGCGAACTCAGCTTCGAGGATCTCGATGTACCGGCGGATATGGCGGTGCTGCCGCCGTCCGATTTGCGGCGAGGCTTCGCCAACCTGATGAACGCCTACAACAGCCAGCGGGTCGGCGCCGGCACCGTGGCCATGGGCGTCGCTGCCGGCGCGCTTGAACTCGCTTTGGACTTCGCCAAGACCCGCGAACAGTTCGGCCGCCCGATCGGCGAATTCCAGGGCCTGCAATGGATGCTGGCCGATGCGCAGACGCAACTGACAGCGTCGCGCCTCATGCTCTATCAGGCGGCGCGCTCACGCGGACAGGGCGGCAGCGTCTTCCCCGATCCTCTGCTGGCGGCGCAGGCCAAGCTCTTCGCCTCTGAGACCGCCATCCGCATCGTCAACGACGCGCTGCAACTGTTCGGCGCGCGCGGCTATTCGCGCGAGCTTCCGCTGGAGCGGATGGCGCGAGACGTGCGCATGTTCACCATCGGTGGCGGCACCGCGCAGGTGCTGCGCACACTGGTCGCCTCTAAGATGCTAGGCTGGAAGCTGCCGCAGAGGCGCGATGGTTATGCGCCGAAGTGCTCGCTGCGCGACGCCGTAGAGTAGGCATGCATCCGGTTTTCGCCAAACCTGGTGAGCAGGCGGTGCCGATCCTGTTTGTCACGGCCGGCAATTTCGAGGATATTTCCAAGCGCCTCGACGCGCGCGCGCGCGGCTTTATCCGCGCCGCCAGCTTCGAGCCGAAGCCGGGCAAGCATCTGTTCGTGCCGGACTCGGCCGGCAAGCTCTCGGCGGTGCTGTTCGGCCTCGAACCGGCCGATGATCCGGCCAAGGACCTGTTCCGGCCAGGGGCGCTGCGCGGTCTGTTGCCGGAGGGCACTTATCGCTTCGGCAGCGCGCCGCGCGATGTGCGACTCGCCGCACTCGCCTTTGCGCTCGATAGCTACCAGTTCGCCCGCTACCGCAAGCCGCAAGAGCGCAATGTGCGACTGGTGCTGCCCGAGGGCGTCGATGGCGACGATCTTAGCCGCATCATCGAGGGCGTGACGCTGGCGCGCGATCTTATAAATACGCCATCGAACGACATGGGGCCGGCCGAGCTGGAGGCCGCCGCCCGGGCCATGGCCAAGCGGTATGGTGCAAAACTGCAGGTGACGAGCGGCAACGCTCTCGTCAAGCAATTCCCGTTGGTCGCAGCGGTCGGGGGCGGCTCGGCGCGCGCGCCAAGGCTGATCGATCTGGCCTGGGGCAAGGATAAGGATCCGAAGATCACGCTGGTCGGCAAGGGCGTGTGCTTCGACACCGGCGGCCTCGACATCAAATCCGACACTGCCATGCTCAACATGAAGAAGGACATGGGCGGGGCGGCCACCGCCCTGGGCCTCGGTTACATGATCATGACGCGCAAGCTCAAGGCGAAGCTGCGCATCATCATCCCGGCGGTGGAGAACTCGATCTCCGGCGCCAGCTACCGGCCACGCGACATCTACAGGTCGCGCAAAGGCATCAACGTGGAAATCGGCAATACCGACGCCGAAGGCCGCCTGATTCTCGCCGACGCGCTCACGCTCGCCGACGAGGACAAGCCGACGCTGATCATCGACTTCGCCACGCTGACGGGTGCTGCCCGCGTGGCGCTCGGCCCCGAGGTGACGCCTTTCTTCACGGACGACCACACGCTTGCCGGCGAACTGATGCGCTCTGGCGCGGCCGAAAACGACCCGTGCTGGCGGCTGCCGCTGTGGCGGCCTTACGATTCCATGCTGGACTCCAAGGTGGCCGATCTCAACAATATCGCCACCGGCGGCCAGGGCGGCGCCATCACCGCCGCGCTATTCTTGCGCCGGTTCGTGAGCGCGCCGTGCTGGCTGCATCTCGACATTTTCGCCTGGACGCCGTCGGCCAAACCCGGCCGCCCCGAAGGCGGCGAATGCCAATCGGCGCGCGCGTTGTACGCGCTGCTGAAGACGCGTTACGGCTCAGATGGTCGCGCTTGATCCCCGCATCCACGCGTTCCGGCCCGAAATCGCGGCGCGCTATTTGAAGGGTCAGGTCGAGGCTGAGCGCTTCGTCGAAGGCACGCGCTATGAGGTGATCGAGCCGGCGACACCTTTGCGGCGGGCGGCCTCGCACGAGGCGCGGTTCCATAGCGAGGCGCTGCTGGGCGAACGCGTTGTCGTTTACGAAATCACCGAGGAGGGCTGGGCCTGGGGCCAGCTCGAACGCGACGGCTATGTCGGCTGGCTGTCGGCCAATGTATTGGGCAAGCCGGGGCCGGCGCCAACCCATAAAGTGTGCGTACCGCGCACGCTGTGCTTCCCCGCACCGAACATCAAGCTGCCGCCGCTAGCCGCGCTGCCGATGGGCGCAGTGCTGACCATCGCGCGGCACGACGAGCGCTTCGCCGTGACCGCTTCGGGCTGGCACGTGCCGGAGGTGCATCTCGCGCCGGTCAAGGTGCAGCAGCACGATTTCGTTGCTGTGGCCGAGCAATTTCTCGGCGTGCCCTATCTGTGGGGCGGCAAGACCTCGCTGGGCATTGATTGCTCCGGGCTGGTGCAGGTCGCGCTACAAGCGGCCGGCCACGCCTGTCCCCGCGACAGCGACATGCAGGAGCTTTCGCTCGGCAAGCTCGTCTCGCTCGGCGAGTTACGGCGCGGCGACCTCTTGTTCTGGAAGGGCCACGTTGCCATCGCGCGCGATCCCGATAACATCGTTCACGCCAATGCCCATCACATGATGGTGGCGATCGAGCCGGCGGAAGACGCGCTTGCCCACATCAAAGCGGCTGGCAGCAAAGTGACAAGCATTAAGCGGATCGGTTAACGCATTTTAACGTCGCACATCGACCTGTCGCAACGCTGCGCCGACCTCGGCGATCGGCAGCGTGGTGGTCGATTTGATCCGCTCCATGGCGAAACGGGAGGTGACGTTTTTCAGCGGCACCATCGCGATCAGCTTCTTGTAAAAAGCATCGTAGTCGCCGATGTCGGACACGACGACACGCAACATGTAATCGACGTCGCCCGCCATGCGGTAGAATTCCATGACTTCCGGCAAGGCACCAACCACCTCGGCAAAGCGCTTGAGCCATTCCTGCGAGTGGTCGCCGGTCTCGATCGACACAAAGACGGTTGTGCCGAGCCCGATCTTGTCGGGATCGACCAGCGCGACCCGGCGCATGATCACGCCGTCGGCCTCCAGCCGCTGCAGCCGCTTCCAGCACGGCGTCGACGACAGGCCCACGCGCTGGCCAATTTCGGCCACTGAGAGCGAGGCGTCTTGCTGGACCACGGCGAGGATCTTGCGATCGACGGCATCCATTCCCTGTACCCCTGTGGATAAGGACGAAACCCTACGATTTGGCCCGATAAGGAATATTTTTACTATTTTTGGTCGACAAATCTCTATATATAGAAAAATATTCTATTTCAAGCCCGTTCTTTCGCCGCCGCTTCCAACGCGCTTTGTCCATGCCCATAACGCTCTAGACTGGCGGTCCCATCAGCCGACGGACCGCGTCCCGTGACCAAAGCAGCCGAAATCTCCCAGTTGAGCGGGAGCGATCTGCTCCGCCTCTATCGTTCGCGCGCGCTGTCGCCGGTCACGGTGGTCACCGAGGCGCTCGCGCGCATCGACCGCTTCGAGCCGCAGATCAACGCTTTCGTTGTGGTCGACAAGGACGGCGCGCTCGCCGCCGCGCGCGCCTCGGAGGCGCGCTGGCACCGGGGCGAGCCGATGGGCCTGACCGACGGCTTGCCGGCGACCATCAAGGACAATATCGACGTGCAAGGCCTGCCCTCGCGCAAGGGTTCGGCCACAACGAGCGCAGCGCCGGCCGCGGCCGATGCGCCAGCGGTGGCGCGGCTGCGCGAGCAGGGCGCCGTCATCCTCGGCAAGACCACGCTGCCGGAATATGGCTGGATCGGCGTCTGCCATTCGCCCTTGACCGGCATCACCCGCAATCCCTGGAACCGCGAGCGCACCACCGGCGGCTCCTCTGGCGGCGCGGCGGCGGCGACGCTGCTCAATCTCGGCGTGCTGCATCTCGGCACCGACGGCGCCGGCTCGGTGCGCATTCCGGCGGCCTTCACCGGCGTGTTCGGCATCAAGCCAAGCTACGGCCGTGTGCCGGCCTATCCAGCCTCGCCCTTTACCGTGCTGGCACATCAAGGCCCGCTCACCCGCACCGTCTCCGACGCCGCGCTGATGCTGAGCGTCATTGGCGGCCCCGACGCGCGCGACACCACCGCCTGGAACACGCCCGCGCCCGAATTCCGCAGCGGTCTCGACGACGGCGTGCGCAATCTGCGCGTGGCTTGGAGTCCGCGGCTCGGTTACGTCAAAGAGCTCGACGCGCAGGTCGAAGCGGCGGCGGGCAAGGCCGCGCGGGTCTTTGCCGAGCTCGGCGCCACGGTGGAGGAGGTCGATCCCGGTTTTGCTGAGCCGATCGATATCCTGCATGCGGTCTGGGATGCGGTCGCGGCCACCATAGTGGACGAGGTGCCGCCGGCCGAGCAGGAGAAGATGGATCCCGGCCTTCGTCGCATGGCGAAGGTCGGCCGCCGTACCTCGCTCGCCGAATACCTCGCCGCGCATGTGCGCCGCACGCAGCGGGCCGAGCACATGCGGCGCTTTCATGCGCGCTACGACCTGCTGCTGACGCCGCAGATGCCGATCCCCGCGCTCGAAGCCGGCCGCGTGACGCCGGCGGATGGACGCTTCGGCGAGGACTGGATCAACTGGTCGCCCTACACCTATCCGTTCAATCTCACGCAGCAGCCGGCGGCCTCGGTGCCGTGCGGCTTCTCGTCCGACGGCCTGCCGCTCGCCTTGCAGATCGTCGGGCCGCCGCGCAACGACGCGCTGGTGCTGCGGGCCGCGCGCGCCTATGAAAGCGTCTGCCCGTTCGCGACGCTCGCCGCGCCGCGTTAGCCGCTTTGCGATTTCAGGAAGGTGTCGACCTCGGCGCGCCGGGGCGCGCCGGCGGCGCCGCCGAAATGCGTGCATTTGAGCGCGGCGGTGGCGCTGGCGAAACGCAGCGCGTCGACGATCTGTCGGCCTTCGGCGAGCGCCAGCGTGAAAGCGCCGTGGAAAGCGTCGCCGGCTGCAAGCGTATCGACCACCTTCACCGCGAAAGCCGGCCTATGCCGTAGCTTGCCATCCTCCAGCCAAATGACGCCGTTCGGACCGTCGGTGACGGCGAGGAAACCGGCAACATGCGCCGCCAGTCGCTTGAGCGCGGTGCCGTTGTCGTCGAGGCCGGTCGTGCCGCGCAAGGCTTCCGCCGACGCGATCACATGTGTGCCGAGCGCAAGCAGAGGGTCGTCCGGTCTGGTGGCCAGATCGAGGTCGATGATCAGCGGAATCTTGCGTGCCTGCGCGGCGCGGCACACGGCGGTGACGAATTCGGGAAAGCGATTGTCCACCAGCACGGCGTCTACGTCCTTCACCAGCGCACCGGCATCGTCCGGTAGCACTTGGCCCAAGCCCACGCCGCGTCTTGTGGCGATGGTCTTCTCACCGGCACCGTCGAGCAGGATGAGCGACACCGAGGCGCTGCCGCTGTGGACGCGCTTGACGTCGGCGCAATCGACGCCCTCGGCCTCAAGATCGGCGAGGATACGGCTGCTGACGGCGTCGGCCGCACCGCCGAGCGGGCCGGCGAAGGCCGCGCGTCCGCCCAGCCGCGCCACCGCCAGCGCCGCGTTGGCGGCGCAGCCGCCGCCGGTGATGATGAATTCAGAGGCCGAAACCTTGGCGCCGGGCGCGGGGAAACGCTCTACACGCATCACGATGTCCTGCACCGCGATGCCGGCGCACAGGATTTTTGGGGCGCGCTCAGTCAAAGCTGATCTCGTCCTCCAGCCAGGCGCGGATGATGTGGTGCGCGATCGCTACCGGCGGCGGCGTGGTCAGGCCCTGCGGATGCCGGCGCAGCAGCATCGCGATCACTTCATCCTTGCTGAACCAGCGGGCATCCTCTAGTTCGTCGCGGTCGACCACGATGTCGCGCGTGATGGCCTCGCCGTGGCAGCCGATCATCAGCGAGGTCGGGAACGGCCAGGGCTGCGAGCGAAAATAGACGATGCGCCCGCAGGTGATGCCGGCTTCCTCGCGGGTCTCGCGGTGCACCGCGTCCTCGATCGTTTCGCCGGGCTCGACGAAACCGGCGAGGCAAGACCACATGGTCGGCACGAAGCGTGGCGAGCGACCGAGCAAGCAGCGCCCGCCGTCGACCGCCAACATGATCACCACGGGATCGGTGCGTGGGAAATGCTGCGCCTTGCATGTCGGGCAGTCGCGCCGCCAGCCGCCGTCCACCGGCTGCGTCGCCGCGCCGCAATTCGAGCAGAAGCGGTGGCGCGCGTGCCAGTGCAGCACCGCCTTGGCTTCGGCGATCGGCGGCAGATGGTCGGGTGCGACCAGCCCCTGCACCGCGATCGAGCGCAGGTCGCGTACATGGAAGCCCTCGCGGGTCTTCAGCGCTTCCGTCGTTGCCGGCGCAACGCCGAAGCCATAGCGGGCGGCGCCGTCGAGAAGGCCGAGAAACACCGTTTCGGTGGCGCCCTCGAGCGCCCGCGCCTGCGCCAAGCTGAATAGCGGATCGCTGACGGGAGAACCCTGCTTCATCACGATCAGTTCGCCACCGATCACATAGGCTCGGCTAAGCGGATCGTCGGCGAAAGCGCGCAATGCGGCCTCGTCGCCGCGCCGCTCGGCGGCGCGCGCGATGCGGCTCTGCGTGTAGCCGAGTTGCGGCTTGGGACCGAGATCGGGACGCGGGGACATTGGTCGCGAAATTCGCACGGCCTCAGGCTTTGCGCAACGCGCCTCGACAGTTACCGGCTATTCCGCGGCTTGCGGCGGCTGATAAATCGCCTCGCGCAATTCCGGCCGCTGCCATTGCGGGCCGAGCACACCCTGCTTGGCGCCATAATTCGCCGCGGAGGTGACGCTGTCGTTGGTCGCGCGCATCTCGCGCGCGCGCTCAAGGCTGACATCGACTACGAAAAGTCCGGCGGCGGTGCTCTCGAACAAAATCTCCTCCGGCGCCGCCACCATGGCGAGCCCGCGTTCGGCAGGACTGAACAGGTTCTGCGTCGTCACCACAATCGCCAGGTTCTCGATCGCGCGCGACCAGATCAGGTTGCGCCAGCTCGCCCACAATTTGCCCTTGTCGGTGCCGGCCGGCATGAAGATCAATTCGGCGCCGCGCAGCGCCAGCGCGCGCGTGACCTCCGGCATGTAGACCTCGCTGCACATGGCGAGCCCGACCTTGCCCTGCTTGGTGTCGAACACCGGAAACTCGTTGCCGGCGACGTACTGGAACTCCCACCATTTGCCGCCGGTATAGATCCACGGCCCGTTCGGATGGGTGCGGCGGTAGCGCGCCGGCGGGCGGCCGTCGCCATAGGCCATGCAGATCAGACCATGCGCGGTGCCTTCATTGTGGCTGAGCGGCTCCAGCGTGCCATAGACCGTGTTGATCCCGTGCTTGGCGGCGGCCTCCGCCATGCGCGGCGTCGGATCGAAGCTCGCCGGCATGCGCCAAGGTCCCGGATAGCTTTCCGGAAAACAGACAAAATCGGCGCCTTCCGCCGCCGCGCGGGCGATAAATTTCTCCGCGTCGGCGACGTTCTTTTCGTCCTCGCCGACCGGGTTGGAGAGCGGTTGCACGACGGCGATGCGGAAGCTCATGGGCGCGGTTCTCCCCGTTTCGCCAAGCCTAGCTGTCTACAAGCCCAATTTGAAGCCCGCGCCGCAGCGCGTCGATCAAGCCTTTGCGCGCCGCCGGATCGTAGGCGAGTGGCGGGGCGGCGCCCCACACCGGCTTCGGCCAGGCAGCGTCGCCTTTACGGCGTGCAATCACGTGTACGTGCAATTGCGCCACCTGGTTGCCGAGCATGGCGATGTTGAGCTTGTCGCATTTTGTCGCGCCCTTGAGCGCGCGCGCCGTGGCGTCGATCTCGGCCAGAAGCTGGGCCTGTTCCTTTCGGTCGAGGTCAATGAGCTCGACGAGGCCCGCCCGCCGGGGCACCAGGATCAGCCAGGGATAATTGGCGTCGTTTGCCAGCAACACGCGCGTGAGCGCCATGTCGCCGAGCGGAACCGTGTCCTGCGCCAGCTGCGGGTGGAGCGACCAGGTTGCTTCCATGATTGCAGCCTATGGCGAAAACTTTTCCACGTCATTCCGGGGCGCGGCCGAAGGCCGCGAACCCGGAATCCATAACCCCGGCCTGTGATTATGGATTCCGGGCTCGCGCGCGTCGCTCGCGCCCCGGAATGACAGTGGAGGGGCAGCTTGCTTTCCCTGCCCATTGGCCCGATATAAGTCCTTGGGAGGTTGGCGGTGGACGAGCCACTCGCCAACCGGGTCAGGTCCGGAAGGAAGCAGCCCTAACGAGCGCGGTTCGGGTCGCTCGTCAGCCTCCCACCCATTCCAAGATCGCAGAACGAGGCGCATGCAGCGCTTCCAGCGGATGGCGTTGATGGCCGAGCCTGACAAGACCGCCGATCAAGCCGCCGAGGCGCCGTCAGGCGGCTATCGCGTGCTGGCGCGCAAATACCGCCCGGCGAGCTTTGCCGACCTGATCGGCCAGGACGCCATGGTGCGCACCATCTCGAATGCCTTCGAGAGCGGGCGCATCCCGCAGGCCTGGATCCTCACCGGCGTGCGCGGCGTTGGCAAGACCACGACGGCCCGCATCCTCGCCCGCGCGCTCAATTACGAATTGCCCGACGGCTCGGTGACGGAGCCGACAATCAATATGCCGGTGATGGGCGTGCACTGCCAGGCCATCATCGAGAGCCGCCACATCGACGTCTTGGAGATGGACGCCGCTTCCCACAACAGCGTGGAAGACGTGCGCCAGATCAACGACGCCATTCGTTATGCTCCGGTGTCGGCGCGCACCAAGGTCTACATCCTCGACGAAGTGCACATGCTGTCGGGCGCGGCCTTCAACGCGCTGCTCAAGACGCTGGAAGAGCCGCCGCCGCACGCCAAATTTATCTTCGCCACCACTGAAATCCGTAAAGTACCGGTAACGGTGCTGTCGCGCTGCCAGCGTTTCGATCTGCGCCGCGTCGATGCCGCGTTGCTGGTCAAGCATCTGGAAAACATCGCGGCCAAGGAGAGCATCGAAGCCGAGCCGGCGGCCTTCGCTTTGATCGCGCGCGCGGCGGAAGGCTCGGTGCGCGACGCGCTCTCGCTGCTTGATCAGGCGATTGCGCACGCGGCGGGAAAGGTAGCGGCCGATGACGTACGGCAGATGCTGGGCCTCACCGACCGCGTGCGCGTGGTCGATCTGTTCGAGGCGCTGATGAAGGGCGACACTGCCGCCGCGCTGACCGAATTGCGCGCGCAATACGACATCGGCGCCGATCCGGCGGTGGTGCTGTCCGATCTCGCCGAGTTCACCCATTTCGTCACCCGCGTCAAAGTCGTGCCGGCGGTCGCCGACGATGTGTCGCTGTCGGAGGCCGAGCGGACGCGCGGCCGCGCCTTCGCCACGCAACTGTCGATGCGGGTGCTGTCGCGCGCCTGGCAGATGCTGCTCAAGGGCGTATCGGAAGTGCAGGCCTCCGGCCGCCCGGTCGCCGCCGCCGAGATGGTGCTGGTGCGGATTGCCTATGCCGCCGATCTGCCGACGCCCGACGAGGTCGTGCGCTCGATCAGCGAGGAGGGTGCTGCGCCGGCGCGCCCGCAGGGCAATGGCGGTGCGGCCGCCGCGCCGGCCTCGCAGAACTTTGCCCCGCGTTATGACGCGCCGCGCGGCTCGCCCCGTTCCTCCGCCGCGGTGTCGCCGCGGGTCGCCGACGATCCGGTGGCACAGAGCGAGGCGCCGGCAGCCGCGCCGACGCTCGCCATCGGCAGTTTCGAGCAGTTGATCGCGCTTGCAGCGGACAAGCGCGACATCGCGGTGAAGATGGCGCTGGAACGTGACGTGCGGCTGGTGCGTTACGAGGACGGCCAACTCGAAATCGCGCTCGAGCCGACCGCGCCCAAGACCCTCGTGCACGACCTTCAGCGCAAATTGACCGCCTGGACCGGCAAGCGCTGGATCGTGGTGGTGTCGCAGGAGCAGGGCGCCGCCACCATGCGCGCGCAGAGCGATGCCCGCCAGGCCGAGATCGAGCGCGATGTGCAAGACGATCCGCTTGTGCGGGCGGTGCTGAACCGCTTTCCCGGCGCCAAGATCGTGGGCGTGACACAGAATGCGCCAGAGGCGGGTGCGGGCGATGATGCCGCGCCGCTCGACGGGAACGAGGAATAAGCCATGACGGATTTCATGGGTTTGATGAAGCAGGCCGCGCAATTGCAGTCCAAGATGCAGGCGTTGCAGGCCGAGCTCGAACAGATCGAGGTCGAGGGCACCGCCGGCGGCGGCATGGTGTCGGTGAAACTGAGCGCCAAAGGCGACCTCAGGGGCATCACCATCGACGATTCGCTGCTCAAGCCCTCGGAGAAAGAGATCCTCGAAGACCTGCTGGTGGCGGCCCATGCCGATGCGCGCCGCAAGGCGGAAGCCGCGCTGCAAGAGAAGATGAAAGCCGTGACCGGCGGCTTGCCGCTGCCGCCGGGGATGACACTCACATAGATGCCCTCAGCCGTCGCCGGACCCGAAATCGAGCGCCTGATCCAGCTCTTGGCGCGGCTGCCGGGGCTGGGCCCGCGCTCGGCGCGGCGCGCGGCGCTCTTCCTCATCAAGAAGCGCGAATTGCTGATGGCGCCGCTTACCAGCGCGCTCGAGACCGCGATGGACAAAATCGTGGTCTGCAAGACTTGCGGCAATATCGACACGCAGAACCCCTGCACGGTCTGCACCGATGCACGGCGTGATGCTTCCATCATTGTGGTGGTGGCCGACGTCGCCGATCTGTGGGCGCTGGAGCGCGCGCACGCGGTCAACGGCCGCTACCACGTGCTCGGCGGCACGCTGTCGCCGCTCGACGGCGTCGGCCCGCAGGACCTGACCTTCGATGCGCTCGTTGCGCGCGCGCACGAGCCACAAGTGAAAGAGCTGATCCTGGCGCTCAACGCCACGGTCGACGGCCAGACCACCGCGCATTACATCACCGAGCTTCTCGCCGACGCCAACGTAAAGGTGACGCGGCTTGCCCATGGCGTTCCGGTCGGCGGCGAGCTCGACTATCTCGACGAGGGCACGCTCGCCGCCGCCATCAAGCAGCGCACGCTGTTTTAGGATGTGTACTCATAAATTGAGAGCGATCAGCGGCTAGTCAATGTCGGCTGTACGGCGTTTAAAGTCCGCTTTACACACCGAAAGCGGACATTTGCGGTGCAGCAACCCATGTCTGTTTTGTGCCATAAGTGGACATCGCCCCCTTCATTCGATCAACTCGTTGGCACGCGAGAGCAACGACTGCGGGATCGTGACACCAGGTGCCTTTGCGGCTTTCAAATTGACGAAAAGATCGAATTTGTCCGGCTGTTCGACAGGAAGATCGCCGGGCGGTACACCCTTTAAGATTTTATCGACATAATGCGCAGCGCGCCGGTAAACGACCCTCAGGCGGGGACCGTAGGCAATGATTGCACCGTCTCTCGCAAAATCCTTATAGATCGCAACAACCGGCAGAGAGTATTTAGCCGCCAGTTCGAGGATCTGCTGTCGTTGTTTTGTGATTGCCCCGTCATCCATGACGAAGAGCGCCTCGAGCCGGTCACGCGCTGCTGTCTCGAAAACGTGCGCATAGCCTTTAGGGTCGCCAACGGGGAGAGGCATAACTTGCAGGCCCAACTGCGTCCCTCTCGATATAACCGCATTTGCTACGACCAGTGCTCCAGAATTACTGCCCGTATAGATAGCACCCATCTGTGAAATCTTTGGAAATGCCTCTTGCAGTAACTCAATGCCCTTGGCCCCTAGTTCGTCGGGCATAAAGCTCAACCCGGTAACATTCCCACCTGGGCGCGAAAGACTGACTACAAGGCGGGATTTTACGGGATCGGCCACCCGCATGATGACGATGGGGACGGTCTTAGTGGCCTTCTTCGCGGCTTTGGCTGCCGTAGTATTGACGGCCACGATGACAGCCGCTTTGAGCCGCAGGAGATCATCAGCCATCGCGGGAAGTTGCTCTCTTTTTCCCGCTGCATTCCGTACTTCTATTCTAATGTTGCTACCTTCCACATAACCGAGTTTCCGGATTTCATCTCGGAAGGTTTCCAGCAACCCGGGTTGAAGGTCCTGTGCAAGGATCCCAACTACACGCGCCCGACCCGTTTGTTGCGCTGTGGCACTGAGCGACCATGTTGCCGCCGCCACGCAGAGCAGCGCAGTGAATTTGCGTCGATCGATTTGATCGATCTGCATCCGATCCCCCATGAGCCAAGAAGCAGTAGAATACTCAGTTCGCAAGGATTTGCTAGGAATGGCTACACGACTTTGCAACCGGCTACCCGTTGACGACAGCTGTCCGATGTCCGCTTTGGTCGGCGGATTCAACCGATCGACGCAACACCTTCTAATCTTGTCAGATGGGGAGGTGTGCGATGGGGGTGCATGCGCGGACATGGTTCACGCCGAAGCAGCGGGCAGAGCTTTGGGAGCGCTGGAAGAGCGGCCAGTGTGTGGCGGATATTGCCCGCGCGCTTGAGCGAAGGAACAAGAGCGGTGTCTATCGGGTCTTGGCGCTCAAGGGAGGGATTGC
>Ga0307429_1000226_pt1 | contig 39767 bp, 73 predicted proteins | sample SalMarWE160230MG_FD_202151 | JGI IMG/M metagenome (GOLD analysis project Ga0307429, IMG submission 202151) | Salt marsh sediment microbial communities from the Plum Island Ecosystem LTER, Massachusetts, United States - WE1603-230 | ecosystem: Environmental > Aquatic > Marine > Intertidal zone >... | reverse complement strand
CCTACGGACTATGCCATTGTATGCTAGGTAAGGTAGGTTATGGCTATTGTAGGGTATTTGACTTTACTGCCAGTTTATGCCACTATTGTAATAGATGGCTAAGATACCTGACTTTATACCCATTCATTGGCTGAGGGTGCAAACCTTCTGCGAATACCAGCTATATCTTACCGAGGTTAAAGGTGTTACTGATCAGGAGTCTGATGCTATACGCCAGGGTAGAGATGTTCATAGTGAGCTGGAGGCTGTACACAATGCCATTGCTATTGAGACGATAACCCTGTCTGATGCTATAGATATAGATAAAGCATTGGCTACCAGCACACCATTCGTTATGCGTGAGGCTCATGTAAAGGGCAATAGGCTTACCGGACTCGTTGACCAAATAGAGTTCTACTTGGACAAGGTTTATATAGTCGATGACAAGCCTCGTTCACCCAACGGTGACCCTTACCGCTCTGATAAGCGGCAGGTCAAGGCATACTGCTTGGCTTTCCTTAGTCAGTATCCTGACTTGCGGTTGCCAGCCTTTGCTGTTATTCATGATAGAGACACCGGTGACACACTCTGGAGGCAACAATTTACCTTAGAGGATAGGGAGGATATAGCCGATACTATCAACCGTATCATCGGTATTCTTGATGGTTCTCGGCAACCTATGCCCAGTAAGAACTGGAGGAAGTGTGCACACTGCCGCTTCTCGCCGCATTGTGATAAGTCGTTGGTAAGATAAAACTAGAGGAGGTTAACTATGGCTGTAGAAGTAGAGAACGAGAAAGGTGGGGAGCTCAAGGTTACCTTGGTATTCTCAGGCAAGTCTGCCAAGGCTGTCCGTCACCAGGCTAAGGCTAATTATTTGCCTATTACCCAGTACCTCAAACAGCTAGTACTCAAGGCATTGGACACTGCTGACTAGTTGACATCGGGGGTAAAATAGGCGAGGACTACTGTTGGTAGGTGATAGGTGATTATCGTTGGCTGTGCGCTGTTTTTGTAGGGGAGGATTGCCTATTTAGATAAGGGTGGTAAGGCTAGCTACACTTTGACATAAACAACCCGGGAGTGGTTACCAGCCCTTTTTTATATATTTATTATCCCTTTTCATCTACATCTCCATTACCATCTGCTACTCGCTAGGCTCTATTTCCACACCGTTTACCAGTTGTACCTCTAGTTGCTTTATCTTCACCATGGCAAACTGGGTCTTTATCTTTATTCCCAATATATGCATACCTCTGTCGCTTATCCTCATTGTACCCGTGCCGTGCCTCTCGTCATAACAAAATGTTACTCTAGCTCGCTCTTCCCACAGCTGCTTCTTGCTGCCGTAGGGGAACAGCTTGTACTTCTTAGTGTAGACCTCGCTCTGTGCTGGCACTTTACTGGCACTCTTGTTGGCATCAAACTCACTAGCCTCAAGGTGTCCATCGTGTATAACTATATGTGGCATATTCTGGATGAACAGTTGTTCCCACTGTCGTATTGAGTGGATCGTACCTCTTATCTCCATTACTTAGCCTTGATCCGTTGTAAGGTGAACTGCTCGGGGTGCAAATGGAATTTCATATAGCACCCGTATCTCCTGCATACTTGGCTGTTCCTTGTCAGTGTCCAGAACTTCCGCCCGCATACAACACATCTGCACTCGTGCAATGCCGTTTTGCCCCAGGTTAAATGCCCGCTGGTAAAGATCATTACTAGCCGTTGCATAGTAGCGTCTACATCGCCTATCTTCGGTTGCTTCTCGTAATACTGTTTGTGCTGCAGACCAAACAGCCAGCACAGCGTTAGCCAGACACGATACGCTTTACTCTCCATTTACTTCCTTCTCTTGATACCAGGCAATGTAATCGTGATTGCGGGATGGTTATCGTATATCTCTCTTAGCTCCTCATCTGAATGGTAGCCGTGCTTTTTCTCGTACTCTATCTCTATCGATAGCCACCCGATCGTTAATACCCATGAGAGTATTACTGCTACTAGAAAGCTCGGCCTGTGGAAATAGCCGGTAAAGAAGATTAGTACTAGCCCAATAAAGCCTATCCAAGACAGCCAGTGTTTTGTGAAGTCCGCCTTAACTTTGTCTATTGCCCTCATTTGCCCTTTGGTGTTTTGAACCCTCTCGCTCTGGCTCGTATGTCTTCCATTAGTTGTTGATGGCGTTCAGCACTCTCGCTAGTGGTACTTTTAACCACTCGCTTCGCTGGCTCAGGTTGCTCCCATCTGTAAATCATCACCGCTTCTACTATACACACTATTGCCATCAAGAACCCGATGTAGAACAGTATCTCGTGCAAGTCCCAAGTACCCCAGGCTGGCGTTAAACTCCGCTGCCAGAAGGCAAAGCCTATCCAAGCCAGACCTGTTACCCACATTATCGCCTGGCTCTTTCGCCAAAAGCCTACTACCATCAGCAAGGCAAGTAAGCCGACTACTCCCAGTAATGCCATATTACCACCTCCTAGAAAGTTGTTTATCAGTCCGCCGAATGTGCTTTCGTCAGTATATCCTGTAGCGGTCGTATTCCAGATAGCAGCACCCGATATGTTACAGGTGACATTGGTGCAGGTTACATTTAATGCTAATACGTGAACCTCATCAGTACCGTAGCCCGCAGGATTAGCAGACACTATATCGACGGCATAGACTCCAACAACATTAGGTGTGGTGAAGTTGTACTGATATATACCGTTGCTACCTGCAATATAGCTCATGCCGACACTGTCCAATTCCTTTGTCCCGTTCGGTCGCCACAAAGTCAGGTTAAGCGTGGCTCCATTAGCAGGTGTGCCGTTGGCATAAAGCACATGAGCGTAGATTGTGCCGTTCTCCCCGGGCGTGTGGTATTCTGTCGCCAGAGTAGAGCTTGGTATTACTACCAGCAAAAGCCCGAGTAGAATAACAATTACAAGCCTTTTCATCTTTGCCTTACCCTATAATATAGCCATGAGATATATTCCTGAACTCTAAAGCCCCTGGAGTTCCTACTACTGGCTCAGGGTCAACATACTTGGCTACAAAGATATTGGAGAAATCTACCCAATGGGCAGAATAATAAAAGAAAGTATATAAGCCAATATATTGAGGTAACCAGCTTGCCTTTGTATGTGTAACCTTTAGTGCATCATCTACATATAACTTAGAATCATTGCCAGTTCTTATTAAGATATATTCGTGAGTTTCTCTAGCGTCAAAGGCACCATCCTGAGCAGAGGAATCGGAGCCACCTGCTTCATCGTAAATCTGCCATTTGATGAGGTCATTCCTTTCTAACCATCTGGCATATCCGCCATCAGGAGCAGCCTGAGTTGTTTTATGAGCAAGCCCCTGCTGATAATTGACATTGACTTGCCCATCCTGAGCGATTATGTCAGCGTGTAGTTTATAGGCATTGATACCTGTTTGAGTATCACAGAATAAGAAAGCAGCGGCACTATTCGCAGCAGCCGTAGCTCTAATCTTGCCTGCATTTACCGCCCAATCCACATTCCCACTGGCTGTTACAGTAACATCAGTCCAGCCAACTACAGTATCGCCAGAATTGAAGATAGGAAATGTATTTACTCCACTACTATCTGAACTTGCCCCTGACTTCCCAAAATAAATGTAAATATCTTGATTATCGTCTAAATCATCTGCAACCTCTATCCAGAACTTAGCAGGGTCTCCTGTATCTTCACACCAATGGTCTAATTCTGTATCACCATCATCATCTGTGAATCTAATATCGTTGGGGAAGTCTGTGCAGTGGTTGTCGAGATAAGCAACGCCAGCAGTGTCGCCACCTGGATAGGTATATTTATAGGCACAATCATAATCATTTCCATTTCCACCTTCATCAGTCCAATTGCCATCGTAATAGGACAAGCCTTCACTTGCTTTAACATCTGTGTTTTGAAAAGTAACATACGGATAATTAGAAGCATCTCCCTCAGAAAACTCTGCACTAATCCTGACTTCCTCATTGACAAGAATGGGTGTATCTAAAGTTACTTCACGCCAATCACTAGTCCCTAAATCTCCAGCATCTCCCCATACTTTACTTGCAAGAACAGTATCGTCTAATTGCCTAATAGTGAAAGTTACATCACCGCTAGGAGACCCTATATCCCCCATTCTAAAGGTGAGCTTAGTTACTATTCTGTTTGATATTGTTAATTTTTGCCCAACACGTGTTTTTGAACCACTATAAAGGGGGTAAGCTGCATTAATACTTGTCTGCTCTTCAATAGCGAACCCACTATGCACCGTCAGAGGTATTGAATAATCAGTCCCAGCACCAGCGGAGCCTGTTATGTTGATTTGCTTTCTGTAGGTGTAGCCTTCAAGCCAAGTGCTACAATTGGCATCTCCAGGACTTGGTATTAGTAAAAGTCCTACTATTAGTAGTGTTGCCAGTAATGCTTTAAACTTAGTGTTCATTATGTCTTTATTGCCTTCAAGGATATTGTTACTCTAGTAATATTGGTACACGAATCCACATTATAGGCTAGAATATCCCCTGTGCTTATGCTTGTAGTCCAGTTGGTCAATGTAGCATCCTGCGACTTCTGTGCAGTAGTAATTGTTGGTGGTGTTACCGAAGTTATTGAGTCGGCATTAGTAGGCGGGAAGTTTGCATAGGTATCTTTCCAGATGTCTACGACTACCGTGCCTGTCTGGTCTGCTTCTATGGTAACCCGCTGAATAGTACAGTTAAACGGTATCTCAAGATGCCCCTTTTCCCCAGCAGCGATTGTTGCGCAGATACCATCTATAATAAATGTAATACTGACAGTCTTTACTCCCAAACCATCGCTTAAGTCAGTTATATTGCAAGCACTTAGATTCGTACAGTTCCATGTGCCACCGCCACCACTTTCAGCTTTAGTTTGCCATTCACTGGCGGTATTGTTCCAGAATAGTATGTCATTATCATTTAGCGGTGTAGTATTAACATTACCTAAATCGCCAAGGCCAATAGCACCCATATCACCACCAGCAAGCTGTCTGTTCTGCCAGTAACCTAAACCTGTGGAGTAAGACAAGAAATCCCCATCGGCTAGTGAACTAGCGTTGACATTACCTAATTCACTTATATTACAGGAGGCTAGGTCGCCACAACTGAATGTGCTTTCCAGCCTCATCCTGAACTCGCCAGCACCATTGTCCCAATAGATAATATAGTTGTCCAGCAGTGTGCCATTAACATTTCCTATCTGCTGGAGTGCTATGTTTGCTGCTACTTGTAAGGCAACCGATGATAGAATTTCGTTCTCCCACATACCAGTGTAATTGTTGTATATTAGGAAATCGTAGTTAGTGAGGAAAAATGTATCAACGTTACCTAGAGCTGTCAGGTTACAAGAAGCTAAATCGGTACAGGCAAATATATCCTCGGCTCTTGCTTCCCAGTAGCCACTAGTATTATTCCAATAGATAATATAGTTGTTAGTCGGTGCAGGCGTGTTTACATCTAGTAAATCGTTAAGGTAATGCACCGTAGTGTGAATAATAGCCACAGCACCCGTGGGTGTAGGTATTGCTACCATTCCTGTAATGACTAGCACCGCTACCAGTATTGTTAGCTTCCAATTCTTAATCTTAAGCCTTCTCATTATTTTGTCTTTCCCCCAGATGCCTCATTGTGGCTTTCCATATTAATGCTACTAGCTTCCTCATCTTGCCTTCTGGAGAAGTTTTCTTATTCCCAGCCTTGGTAGCTTAATTATCCAATAAACAATCGCTACTGGTATTGCAATCAGTATACCTAATAGTACGAACAGATATTCTGGCAACCCAAATTCTTCCTGCATTATTGTTTCCTTCCATTTATATAGCCTACTAGTTCTTTCTCCCGTCTTTCTATCGGGAACAATGTTTTAATTCTCTCCCTAGCTTCCTTGCCTTTATTACTAACCAGTGCTTTTTTAATCTCCTTCACAGTTGCTTCTACATCTCCATAAGGGACATAAAATCCTGTGTCTCCTATTGCTGTTGGTATCCCGCAGTTATTAGTCCCCACCGGGGTACATTCACAGAGCATAGCCTCACATAATGCGTTCGGAATTCCCTCATATAGCGATAGCTGACAGTAGACTTTTGCCTTGCTGTACCACTTAGGTAATTCCTCGTTGGCGATAAATCCAGGGAACTCTACATTCGGTGGTGCTGTAGCTTTAAGTCCATTTGTGTTATTTCCAATCAGGATAAACTTTATACCTCGTAGTTGCCTTGCTACTTTGAGAAAGGTCTCAAGTCCCTTCCTTTTAATAACTGTGCTGTTTGTTACGGTTGCTACCGTCATAACCATATCTTCTTTCTCCATGTAGGGTTTCCATTTCTCGGCATCGTAACACTCTAGTACTGTTGTGATATTCTTGCCGCTTACCCCAGCGTTAATTATGGCATCATCCTTTAGCGATTCACTGGTGGCCAATACCTTATCAGCATACTTCAGGATAAATTTTACTACTTGCCTGAATACTGGGTTTAGCATTGCCCCGTAGCCTATCTCTGGTACTTTTGCTACTTCATAACCACCAACAACTACAATAGACTTCTTCCTTAACAACTTTGAGAATAGTACCGCAAAGAAGGCGTGGCTGTCGGCAAACTGTGAGAAGGTTACATTAGCCCATACTACTCCCTTAAAGACTTTAAGTATGTCCCGAAGAGGCTTTCTGCGGTTGATAGCAGGTGCAGTCTTCACCTCAAAGTATTTCCTGAGTAGCTTTACATCTCTCTCCAGGAATATGTCACCTGCTGGTAATGCTAGTACCTTTATCATTTACCCTTCCTTGCTACCACAACTAATGTTTCAGGTACTCTACCGTTGAGCTCAGTTATCATATAATCCTTATCTACCCTTCCCTCAAAGTCTTCATTAAACTGCGAGTAGTGCGGTTGTGCTAGCATAGGCTTGCCTACTTTAAGCAGTAGCTCTCTTAGACCATCATTGCCGAAGATTTTAGTCACTGTGTTGTCCGTAATTGCAATCAGCTCAGGCTTTATCCTGTCTTTCAAACTGAGCATCTTTTGCCCGTAGAGGTTGGTGTCAGGGAAATGACTGCCAACAAGTTTATGAAACTCTGATGGGTTAAACTCCTTAAGATGATGCGGGTTTCTAGGCTTTTTAAGCATAGGTGCGACCACCTGCCTGTTTGGCGTGGAACAAATGAAAGTTCCACCTACATTTAGAACTCTCCAGCACTCTGCTAGAAAAGTGTCCGCATCCTTCAGATGCTCAATTACTTCCAGTGCTACTATGGTATCAAAAGTGCTGTCCGGAAAGGATAATGTCTGAGCATCAGCGACCATAATGGCTGTTCCCTTGTTCCAGTTTCTAGCTTCTTTCACCGCTTTATCGTCTATATCTATGCCCACAACTTCTTTCGCTCCCTTGGCTAGCCAGTATTTTATTCCCAGTCCTGCACCACAACCTATGTCCAGAATAACCTTATCCTTGATAAACTTCCCGGCAAAGATGTAGCGGTTTATGTGACGTTGGTAAGTAGCATAAGCTACTGGCTTGCTTGGACTGACATGTTCTTCAATGGCGGTTACCATATTTATCATTGTTTATTCCTCACCGCTGGCTATTCTTACATAGCCCGACCTTACCAGTGCTTTCATTATTGCCTTTATCTTCCTGTCGTTAATCCCCGTATCATTGGAAATCTCGTCTATCGTGCAGGGACCGCTCTCCGCCATTGTAGCCAACACATCAAACTTCACACCGTCTAGCCCGAAGCTGTCCGCTTTTTGCTTGCCTATCGGTGTCAGTACAAATACTGTGCCTGATTTAATAGCGGTCGGCATACGCCTTCGATGCTTGAAGTGTGGTAGGTTAAACTGTGGTAGCTTTATATTATTACTCATTACTTACTCCTTGACCATATATGGTTAGGTATTATTACTAAGAATATGTAGATGAGTGCAAAGGATGAACCTACTACTGCCAAGGCAATACCTATTTTAATCCATTCAGCAAAGCCTATATAGTAAGCTAGAAAAATATAAGTACTTACAGTTATTATATTCCACATACTCCAAAGAATAGTTATACAAATTGCGTATAGTGATTTTTGGCGTATTTTTGGTAGTTCAATTCTTTTTATCATCATAGCCCTTGCACCTCAATCTTACGTCTCCTCAATATTGCCAATGGATTCCAACTGTCGTATAGCTCACCACACCAGTCCATTGGCGTAATGAGCTTCACTGTCTCAAAGGTATTGTTGTCCCTGCCTTTTGCCATTACCTTCCTTGAACGGCGGTCAAAAGCACAGTTTAGTTCTACTGTCGTCTGCCCTACAGCTCGCTTATCGATGTCATGTCCAGGCGAACACATAACTATAGTAAGGTGGTAGTGCCGCCAGGTCTGGATAAAGTCTCCATAAGCCAGCACCAGCCGTTTTGTAGGATGCCTGTTCCGTAGGCTTCGGTAGGCTTCATCTAGCCCTACGGTGGCGTTCATTAAGTCTACTCCTAGCTCTTCCTTGAATAGCTTTGCCAATGCACCCTCGCCCATGCCTTCCATCTCGCCTGAATCAACTATATCGCCCATCTTGCCTAGCATATCTACGAACTCTCTCGGCCCCATGTATTGGTAGGGACCGAAGGCAGGCTTCGGATGAAAGTCCAGTATAGGCATCTTGCCGAAGTATTTCCGCAGCTTGTAGGCTATATCTATCATTGTTGCGGTCTTACCGCTGCCAGCCTTGCCACGAAGCCAGATGACACCTTCGCTCAATGGGGCAAAGAACTTAGCTTCTTTATACTCCCACCTTTGTAACCTGAGCGGTGTTTCCCGTGTAGGTGCGTCAACTGCCATTTATCTTTCCCCTTGTGCCTCTAATCCTCGTGTTGCCTCGTCCATTGCCTTGTCAACCTCAATCTGCGAGAAGCCCATCGCCTCCCCGATAAGTGCTCTGTGTCTGCTGCGCATTATTATACTGAACCATTTCATAAGTAGGTCTGAGAAAAGCACCAAACTATCAGGGTTTTTTAGGCGTTCCTTGATAAACTCGTTCCTAGCGTGTTCTACCGCCAATGATACAATCAATCTATCAGGTGTCTCGGTCATCTGTGGCAACATACTGTCGTCAGGATTGATTACACGGTCGGCAAGGACGGACAAGGCTTTCTTCCTGTCCGCTGGACCAAAGTCCTCATCTTCCTCCGGAGTTGCAACATTGTTGACCGTATTCTCCACCTGTTCCATCCGTTCCATTACAGTCTTGTTATTACTGGCGATAGTCTTGATTAGCTTCGCCATTGTCTTCATATCTTGCTCTACATCTTCCATCGTGTAGAGTTTGTTTCCGTCGCCACCTCTAGCCATAACTTACCTTCTATAATCCCCACAAGGCTGCCAAACTGTCCACCTGCCCTGATAGTTGGTAGAGTAGGAAGCCTAGTATACCTACCGCTACTATTATCCCAATACTGACATATAGCAGGGTTTTATTATTACCGGCAGTCTCCAGTGCGTGCATAATATCCTCAGACCTGGTCGCCGCAATCATACCACGCATTGTCAGCAATGTTGCGCTCTCATTCTGCAGGTTAGCAAATAGCTTATCTGAGAATACTGCTGGCCTGTTCTGTGGGTCGAACGGCTCGGGGTTTCCCTCCCCATAGACAACTGAGCGCACTGTGGCTTGTAGTGCTCTAGGAAATAATGGGGGATAACGGAAATTGGCGGTTTTATCCCCACGAATGACATAAGTTATGGGGTCTGAAGTATCGCTTAAAAGTCCAAGTGGTGGCGTTACTACACTACCATTAACTTTACAGAGAGCATCTACCCGGGCATTAGTCTCGGTGATGAAAGTAGCCCACACATGACCAATAACTGCCTTCTGGAACTTGTCACGCAGATAGAAGAAGTAGACGAGCCCCACAACGATTAAAGCGAGAATCGAAAAAACATAAATTGATGTTGACACCTTTACCTATCGCAACCTCCTTTTGTATTCGCTAATCACGAACTTATTACTTACCTCTCTGCCATTATAAGGGGCTGGCAGCCCATTTAGTAATATGCAGGCTTTTTATTACTGTACTTCCCATCTTTTTCTTTTGTATTCTAATGGCTTCTGCTTTTGATTCGGCAAGAACCACTCGATGACCCCAATGAGGATAAAAAAACTCTACTTCCCATTTGCGCCTTGTTGCCATCTATAACCTCCTTATTAACCTACTAATCATAGGCTATTAACTATTCACTATACCATATTTGGTAGCTAAATTCAAGTCACAGCTATATTTAGCCTATCGCCTGTTACTGCCCTTACCCTTGCTTTGTGTTTGGCTACAACCGCCTCTACCTCTGTTAGCCCTGACACCTCTGCCTGAGCCGTCTCTTTTAGGTGTTCCTTTTGCCATTGTTACCTCCTTTCTGTAAACTTACAATAAAATTCATCGCTAGTGGCACTTTCTAACCTCTCTACTAGGTTTACTATACATTATCATCAAATAGCCCTAAATTGTATGCTTCATGCGTCTTAGGCTCTCATCTAAACTACCTCCATTACTTCTAAGCATCTTGTGACGTAACATCTGTGTGGCTTTTGCCCTGTCCCGGGTAGGCATCTGTACAACCTCATAATCAGAACTGAGCTTCTCCATCGCTATACCTTCTGCCTCTGGTGCTGTATCATAACTTCCCAGTAGCACCATTCTGCCGTTCTGCTTAGTCACAATATACCAGTAATTTCCTCCAATATGTGGTCTAACAGGCTTGCGGTTCTTAGCTCGTTCTACTAATTCCTGTGCTGGTACTATCCGTCTATGTTGTCTCATCTAACTATGCCTACCTTCGGTATTATTACTTTAGTATCTTTTACCTTAACTCTACGAGGATGCTGTTTCTTATATATCTTAATCCTCTGTAAAGTCTCCTTATCCTTACCATGCCTGAAGCTATACTCGGGAATAGCCAGTGTTCTTTTTATCTGTTTAACATGGTAATCAAGCGTAGCATAATTAACTCCGTCTACTTCCCTGTACTCAATCTCCCGTACTGGTAATGTAATATCAGCTACAACCCTTTTAGTCACTATAGCTCTTATCCTAAAAGTTCCCTCGTGTTTCGCCGGCTTGACAGTGAAATAATTGCCGCCGTATTTCTTCTCCAGCACTTCCTCTAGTTTCTTGGCTGTTGCCCGGGGAGTCTCGGAGAATATATCCCAGTCCTCAGTAGCCTTATCTAACCAATTAGGTAAGTAAGCATTAATAGCCTTACCGCCGTGTACTACTAATTTATTATTCTCCTTTAGTCTGGCTAGTATAACTTTATCAGTAGTTTTAGGGCTTAACTTATAGAACTTACTCGGCTTTTTTAAGGCTTTTCTGTGTTGCTGTTGCTGTCATTTATACCTCTATTTTAGCCTGCCGCTTGGCTTCTCTTTTATCACAAAGTCTTATTCCAAGAACTCCTAGAGCAATAACAATTATACCTGAAGCTATTGCTATACTGCCTATAGATACCTCACCAGCATATATTACTAGCCCGCCGAGAATAATCCTTATTACTCCGCCTATTATCCAAAAGAAGGCGAGTATGTGGAGTAGTACCCATCCTATGTTAATAACCTTTGCTTTCATCTTACTCCTGTTATCCCGGGTGTTGTCCTTGTCCTCTGTTTAATATCCCTCTTGTAGTGTAGTTTAGGCTTGCCACCCTTTGGCGTTACAATCCTTATATCAAAGATACCTAAATCCCTTAATATCACTTTAGGTATTGTACCACCTTTGGCTATAATACTCTTATAGGCTGAACCAACACCACTAGAATACTTCACCCCTGCTATCGGTTTTCTACTATTGATTATGTTCTTTTCGCCATATGGGGGGTATATCATCTTATACATTATTCCTTGCTTCCATGCTAAAATTCCAGCATATTGCTTTATGGTAAGTTTTAATGTTTCATCTCCAGGTAGCTTCAATGGTATTTTAACACGCAATGGCGTTACCCTTCGTATTGCTTGCTTAACAGCGGTCTTGACTTTGACACTGGTAATAGTTTTGAGTATTGGTGCAGTAGCAGCTTTTGCCATTGCCTCGATCTTTGCCTCTGTTAGATTTTGCTGTGCTGCCTTAATCGCTGCTTCCTCCATTGCCTTAATTACAGTATCGGTATAGGCTTTGACTTGTGCTGCCTCTGATGCCTTAACTGTTTCTTTTGGTGCTGTCCATTCCATTTTACCTGTTTTAACACCAGTACCAGCTACCACTAGCTTAGAAATTGCAGGGGGTAGAATTTGCAACCCTAATGACATTGCTTCCTTTTGCCTCATGGCTATTGTACCTCTACCTAGCCCAACAAGTTCAGTCTTTGTCTTTTCACCACTCAATAAGCCAGTCCAGGGCTTTGCTATTGTAGCTACACCGCCTTCACCACCCTTTGTCAAAAATCCACTTCTACCCCATTCAACTTCTAGTGATTTTATGGCGGTATCAAGTTCCTTTTGCAGCTTTTCAGCTAAGACGAATTTACCTTTTGCCCTTGCTTCAATAAGTAGAGTTTGCAACCGCTTAACATCCCCTAGCTTTGCCTGTATTAGTCTGCTTTGCTTCAGCATAAGGTCATACAACAAATCACTCCACTTAGACGGGTCGTGAAACTTCTCTTGTGCTGCTTTCAATGTAGCTTCTGCACTTCTTACCTCTGCTTCCAATGCTTTGATATTAGCCTTTGATATTGTAAGAGATTCAACCGCACTTCTAGTATTCCTAGCAATATCCTTCGGTATATCATTCATTATAGTTGCTGCCCGGGGGTCGTCAAAACCTACCTTGCCTCTGGTACTTTTAACAAACTGTTCTGCCTTTGTAACTAAATTCCTTTCCGAAGCCTCTGCAAACTTGGCAGCCCTATCTATCATCTTATTGGCAGCACCAGTTTGTCGCAACCTTGCAACCTTCGCCAAGTCGCCCATGTATCTAAGTTGTGCGTTCATCATTAAAGTATAGTATTTGCCTACAAGTTTTCCATATGCCTTGCTAAGATAGCCAGCGGTTATTTTAGTCGCTGCACTTTCAGCCCTAGCAAGTCGTATAACATCTTTTCCTATGGAAGCTCTAGCACCACTCAAAGCACCCATTTTAACAGTAGCGAAAAGTCCTTGCTTTGTAGATGCAACTGCCATTCTAGCAAAAGGTACTAGACAAGCCACATCCATCGCAATACTAATAGCCCGCCAAGTTGGTGACATACTATCCCAAAGCACCACTGTACTAACCACTGGTGTCATTACCAATGCAAACTTTTGTGTTCTACGAGTTGCAACTGTAAACCCTATAGCAAGTTCCTCTGGTGTAGGTTTATGTGATGGTACAGGAAATAATGGGTGTGCTACGCCTGGGGTAATTGCTCGTAGTAGCTTAAATGCCTGTACCTTGTAAACTGGCATAGTACCTTCCCATGCTACTTGCTCTTGTGCTTTGGCAATATCCTTATCACTAATACCTACCGCTTTGAGATTGGTAGCAGTAACCTTCTTATCGCTTAATGCCTTTGCAATGTTGATATTCCCCTTATTATCAGTGTATGGTTTGAGGCTATTCATTGTCGTATTATAGGTTTTTATCGCTGTAATAGCAGTCCTACTAAATCCCGCAGCCAGTAGGGTATTAAACGATACACCACCTTTCCAAGCTGCAAGCAAGTCATAGCCTATCATCGGTTTATAACCTTCCCTACCCTTTGGGAATAGCTCAATGTTTTTCCAGGCTTGGAGTTCCTTCAATGTTATCACTCCAGCCTTGTAGGCTGCTTGTGCGGTTTTGTAGGTAGTACCATAGTCTTTTAACTCTGCTATGGCTGCCTCTTGTGCTTCTAGTTGCTTAGTAGTAGTTTCTGCCAGCCACTTTTGAGCCGGTATGTACATTTCGTTATAAGCCTTAATACCAAACTTCTCAATATAGTCTTTTACATATTGGCTCATTTTAGCCCATTCGGTTTTCTTGATCCAACTACCCCCTACCTGTTTCCAGTTCTTTTCTAATTCTCCAGCCAGCCACTTTTGTACTCCTAGATAACCCCAACTAATACCTGTCTTTTTATCTTTGCCACCAATGAATTGTGTAACACCATATGTATTTAGGTAGTCTTTGGCGTTCTTGTCTAGCTCGTTATAAAACTTCTTGTCAACTCGTTCTCCTGTACTTAGCAATACAGTTGACTGTTCGTATTCTGCTTCTTTGTGCTTATTAAACTTGGTAACACCATGTTTGTTGAGGTATTGCTTATCGGTACTGCTCAACCTCTTGTAAAATTCCTTGCTTACCCATTCTCCAGTACCAAGTTCTACATTAGCTACTTTGAATTTAGCCTGTTCTGCCTCTGCTAAACGGTTCTGTTCTGCTACACTTGCATTATACTTTTCAATGCCTAGCTTGTTTAGTTTGGCTTTTGCTGCACTATTTAGCTTGTTATATTTAGCCTTATCAATCCATTCCCCGGATTTTAGTTGATAGTTTTTAGCCTCATATTCTGTTATGGTAGTAATATCCCCTTTGATAGCAGCTTTTTGCTGTTCAATATAGGATAGCTTTGCTTGGCTTGGTCTGGTAATAGGTAAATCTCGTTTGCGTAGCTCTTTTTGCCTGGCAGTTTCAAGCCCTGTAAGCTGTGTTTGTAGTTGTGTTCGCTGTGTTGCCAAGCTCATTATCTTACTACCAATGCTATACAAACCATTGCTATTGCGAATAACACCATTGCTATCACCACACCCTTTTCTAGTCTAGGTAAATCTTTCCAACTTGTAGCTGCCATTATTCTTCACCTCCATCGTTCCTTCTACTAAAGTAATGCCATATAATAGCTATGATTATCACCGCTGGTATCAATACTGGCAATAGTAAATTCCACTCTGCTAGTTCCAATGCGGTCATATTAGCTGAAGTGTTCGCCATGCCTACTATATCATTATAGCCTGGTAGCAAAGCCCATAGAAAGAAGCCCACTAGAAACAGTATCCCGATAATCTTAACAAATCTTACCATTTAACCACCATCCTATACATACAATCCTAGAAGTACTCCTACCCCTACAATGCCACAAGCTACTACCATCCATAATGGCATCTGTAACAATAACCCAACAAAGATGCCAACCGATATGCAGATAAATACCCACCTAAATATCACCCAAGTACCAGTGAAAAAGGCATAGTCAAAGGATAGCATCTTACCAATTCCTGTAATGATGCTCATAGGGTCAGCAGCACTCATGCCACTCCATAGTGTTGCGGTACTACTCCCCCCTAAATACGCACCTTCGATGATGTTAGATGCAATGGTCATTATAAGAAACAGCATTGCTAAACCAGCGAACCATTTTACCATATTAAGTTCTCCTCACTGCCATAAATATCCCTGTAGCTATAATCCCAACCGCAAATATAATCCACAGCAATCCCCCTAGCGAGTTTAGTAATACCACCAATGTTACACCACTAGCAAAAACACTACCTACTGCACTATGCGATATAGCATAGATAAACAAGCCCATAAGCGTTGCACCAAACAAGAATAGTAACAGCCAGAAATTAGTAGGTGGCATCCCGTAAGCATCTGCTAGGTCGTTTACCATAGAGTAGAACGGCACTCCAGATAGTCTAGTATGGTCGGGTGCACCGTACCAAAGACTAGGCATTGTAGGTGCGTCGGGGTCATCACCAGGTGCAGCACCAGCAGTTGTAGTCGCCATGGCGGATGTATAGTTGGCAGTATAGTTGCCACCACTTTCACCCCATGCTCGATAGTAATAGGTCGTGCCCGGGGTTAAGCCAGAATGGGTAGCAGTTGACATACTGCTATTGTAAACTAAGTTGCCTTCGGTATAGTTAGTAGGATAACTACCAACTTGCCCTCGTATCATAGTATTAGTTGTACCATTACCTTTAATCCAAGATAGGCTTATACTATGACTTGAAGGATATGCCACTAGATTAGTAGGACAGCTATGTATAGCATCGGTGGTAAAATTCAATTCACTACCGTTAGTTAGCCCTCCATCATTGTTAGCTTGTACTCTAAAGTAGTAAGTAACATTATTAGTTAAACTTGCTATATTAGCATATGGTGAATTACCTGTAACATAAGTATCATTCACCCAACTGGTATTAACTGTATAGTTGCCTGTAGCATTACCGTATTGGAATCTAATATCGCAAGCCTCGCCTCCATCATCGTCAAGGTAGGCATTGAGCCTTGCTATGGCAGTTGTTATATAAGTAGCAGCATTGGTGGTAATAGTAGGTGCTTCTGTAGCCTCATAGGTAACAATTAATTGAGGTCTATAACCAGCACCTTGCTCAGAAGTATAAAAGCTGAACCAATTAGCTTCCCAGGTTGTACCTACTGGATAGGCATCAGCAATATCATAAGTTGCATCCCTCAGCATAAATTTAGTAACTCCTGTTAAACTAATCCAACTTATACCAGTGGTGTTTAGTGTTATATTCCTATACCCCGTACCATCCAAATCGGCAGACGCTATTGAACCACCATCACCCGAATAATAAGAATAACCATAATCAGCACTTGTTGGTGGTATATGGGGATAATCAGGCAACCCACTCTGTACTTGCAAACTCCAAGCACCTAATTCATCCCCAAAGTCGCTTTTATATAGCTGTAAAACAGCAGATGTTATGTTAGCATCATCAGGTAATGCAGAAGTATTAAAATAGACTAATGACCGTTGTATATCAAAGCTATAATCACCAGCTTCATAGTCTCTCAAAATCTTTACATATATATAATTTGTACCTGTTATAGGTGCTTCTGTAAGGTCATCGTGAGCCTGATCCCAAACTTCTTGTGGCGAGCTACTCCACCCCGATTCGTAGGCAAAGTAGCAATCGGACGAAGTAGCATTGAAAGTGATATTAGCAGCTAGAGTAATCTCTGGCATTGTAAACAATGGTATTGTCAAGCCAGATACTAGCAATACCGCAATGAGTAGTAAATTCAGTCTTTTCATTATTATCTGTACCTTATTAAATTCCTTAATCTATGTATTCCATAGGTCAAGATACTTACTGCTACCATAATCTCAACTACAAGTATTGACTGACTTGCTTCAACTATTAACAAACTACCACCATTGGCAAACAACGGTACTAGAATATAGAGTAATGTCACCCCAAAGCCTATAATCAAAGCCTCTGGTAATCCTGATTGCAATGCCTTCAATAGTTTCCTCATGTTGTCTTCCACCAAAATTGTCTAATTAAAATCAATGCTGCAATGGCTATAATCACCCCCAATACAGCAAACGGTATTAGCTTAAAGTAAAAGCCAGCCATTATAAGAGGTGATGCTAGTACCAAGCCAGCTAGTCCGTGTCCCATACCAAGCACTCCAATTCCCAATGCAAAGTAAACAATGAATAATAGAATAGCACCTACCCATTGTCCATCTAAGCCCACCGCTGTACCTATGTCGTTAAATACACCCGCAAAGGTATCACCTACCGCAACTTCCCAATCTGGTAAACTTTCAGGGTAAGCCTCTGTCCATTCGCCCTCTTCCCAATCAGGGTCGTATGTAGAAATCTGAAATACATCTGGTCGTACTATATCTAAATATGGTATTCCAGTGGCAAATATCACACCACCTTCTTTGTTCAATACTTCGGTAGTACCAGACGGTGACGGTATAAGGAAGGTTACATTGTACCAACTTTCCATTCTGCCAGCCAATCCTCTGCACCAACTATCAAGAGTTGATAAATCACTACCTCGCCAGTCACTTGCTAACATGGTGTAGCTAGTCTCGTTGGCTGTACCATTCATCTTGACAGTATAGTTTTTGCCCCACTCTAGCGAAGATGCACTAGCAGCAGATAAGTAAATACTGCCTGGCTTGTAACCCCAAGCTGGCAGCGGTGTCTGTGCAATCAATGTAGTATTATCGGTTGCAACTAGCTGTAATTGAAAGGCGTCAATACTGGTGTCGTTACCATAATACGGTTCAAGTGTATTCTTGTATTCTATGACTATCAGCCAGTCATCTTCCTCAATATAGCCACTATAAACATTAGCCCCGTCTATCTGGAACTCGTTGGCAGCTAGGACCAGTGACGGGGATGCCAGCAAAGCAAGGAACAGTAATAGTAATAATGCCTTACTTTTCCCGCTTCTGTTTAGCCTTGTAAAGTGCATAGAAATATTGTGCATCGGCGTGTGCCTTTCTCTGGGTTTCAGAATCAGTAGTGACATTAGCCAAAGCCTGTAATGCTCTAGCGGTCGGCAATAGCTTACCTTTTCGGCTGGCTAGAGCAACCCGTCTCCGTTGTGCCTGTGTATCTTCCTTATGCCAGTTAAGGCTTTTACCAGCTTCAAACCATTTAGTATTATTACTCTTCTTTTTCCCCATTGGTTACTATCGCTTTGCCCGTTTAAGACAACGCTTCTTCCCCGACTTTGACCACTTCTTACATCGCCCTTTCTTCTTTGCCATTATATTCCACCTTCCTTTCGTTTATTTAATTCTATTGGCTAGTGGAGGCGAGCCCTTTTATTGAGCCCGCCCCCACAGGGCAGTTACGGAGGTACTATACGCCCTTAACCCGAGTCAGACCCATAAACAGACCGGCAACTACCATTATAGCAATGGCTAGCGGGAGTATGTTATGAATCATAAGCTCGCCTGCGGTCGCATTTGAGGCGTTATAGGCAGAAGTTCCAGCTCCACCGTATATGCTACCACCTGCCATAGCCTTAATCGCTATGAAAGCGACTGCACCAACTACTGATGCAATCAAACCGTTAATTACCTGATTTACCATTTTTAACTTTCTCCTTTATGCCCAATCAGCATATCTTTTTCTTTATTTTCAACGTAAGGCTATACGCCTTTTACCCTGGTTAATCCCATGAATAAGCCAGCAATAACCATAATGGCGATTGCTAACGGCAGGATGTTATGGATCATCAGATCGCCAGCAGTGGTGTTACCCGCTGCAAAAGCAGTAGGATAATCCTCGGCGTTGTTAGTCCCATAGATGTTAGACATCACCATAGCACGCACCGCTATAAAAGCCACCGCACCTACCACACCTGAGATTAGACCGTTGATTACTTGATTTACCATCTTTTCTTTACCTCTTCCTTATGCCAAATCAGCATATATTATTTGTTAATTTACTTTACTATACCCCTCTTACTCGTGTCAGACCTATAAACAGACCGGAAACAAATATAATGGCAATAGCCAGCGGCAAGATGTCGTGAATCATAAGTTCACCAGCAGTAGGAGTGAAGTTTCCACCTGTACAGTTAGAGAAGTTAGTTTCACCCAAAGGGTCAAGACAGTAGCTTGTGTTATAGGGACAATTGCTATTAGGGCCATAGATAGAGCCACCAACTAGTGCTCTAACTGCGATGAATGCTGCCGCCCCGATCACCCCCGCTATCAGCCCATTGATAACTTGATTGACCATAGGCTAAATAATCCTTATTATGGCTAATCACCATACAGTTGTTGCCGTTCATTAAGTTATCCACTAATTGAAAAGCCCTCCAGAACTTCTTGTTTCAAGAGCTGGATAAACCTCTATCCAGATACCATCAATATCTTCATCCAGATTGTCTAGTTCATCCAAGTCTACTCGGTATTCTTCTTCTTCACCTTTTTCAAGGTCTAAAACATCAGAGTAGAAGGTAATTGAGGTATACTCCCACTTTCCACTTCCAGTATTGTAGGAAATAGAAGGAGTGTAGTCTCTGTCATTAGCCCAAGATTGGTTATAGAAAGCTTGCAACGCTACATTAAAGCCAGTTTCGTTTAAGGAAATAGGATTCTCAAAAGCTACAGTAACTTGGGCAATAAAATCCCCGTCTCTATCTGAAAGTATGTAAAGCCAACCATCACCATCATCCTCAAACAAGTAATAATTTAGACCACCAACTGGGATAGCAACTTCTTCTTCAAGAGCTTCTAAATCTTCCGTCCAGTTCGCTACTTCCGCCGACAAGCCATTAACAGACGCTTGTAGGCTGTCGAACTGTGCTTTGGTAACAGTAGGTGCAGATAAGCCTGCCACTGATGTCTCAAGATTAGCCAGCCTGCCACTGAGTCCGTCCACTTTGGCATTAAGGCTGTCTACTGAGCTTTTTAACTGTGGTATAGTAACTGTAGCTGTGGGAGTACTAGGGTTTGTCTTACCGTTAGCTGGCTTGTCGCCATTGCCACCGGTAAACATCATAACACCGCCGATAACAACAGTAGCAATCACACCAACAACAAGGTAAGTAAGAGCACCAGGCTTTTTGCGTGGGGTAATATCCCCAATTTCAGGTTCTTCCGCCATTTTTAGTTCACCTCCGTAATCGTAACTAACATATAGTGTATTTCGTCTAGCATAGCATATATCTAAGGCAAAGTCAAATAATGGGAGATGATAGCAAACATTGATTTGACATTAGGAAAGTAATGTGCTAATGTATCTACTATTGTGGCTACTGAAATTGAGGGTTATAGGAAGGAATACCGAATACGTCTTGCACAGGGAGACAAGGCAAAGAGTACCGAGGTAACATTCCCTTATGTAGTGGTTGAACGGGAGGCTCGGAAGTTAGGACTCACCATTCCTGAGTTCCTTGAGAAGTTTCAAGTTGTAGCACAATACGACAACTTTGAGGGTGTTCACTACCACTTTGAGGAGATAAAATAATTAGCACAAATATACTAAAAAGGGGGCAGTTTCACAGTTTTCATCAATTTGTGGTAATTGTGGTATTTTCAAAAAACACCCTATACCATATCAATGAATACTAGGGAAACTAAACAAACTAATCACGCCTATTTAGCTAGTAGTTTATTAAGAATGTACTGTTATGTATATGGGGTATGAAAAAATCAAAGCTAAATCGTAGCTACCGTTTTTTGGGCAAAAAAGTGAGAAAATTGCGTTTTATGTAAAGTAAGGCTAGTTTCACGGGGGTACAAAATTGCAAAATGGTATGTCGGGAAGCGGAAATAGGCAATGGGGAAGATAGACGAACCCTTTGACTTTGATCCCCAAGTAGAAGAGGCACACTGGCTGGTTGACGGTTTTTTGCCATTGGGACATTTGATAGTCCTTTTTGCTCAGTCCGGTGCAGGCAAGTCTTACATCTTAGAAAGTCTTGCTTGCCATGTCGCCTTTAACAAGGATTTCTGTGGGTTTGCAACGCAGGGTGGGGCAGTACATATTATTGATCAGGATACACCAACAAATGAGCTGCAAAAAAGGATGCTACGGTTCGGGAAAACATTAGGTGGCGGAGAAAATCCGAAAGACAATCTCTACCTATCATCGATGGAAGGCTATAGTCTCAGCGATGGTACGCTAATACAAGCAATAAATAAGCATGACAGCAAGCTGACTATTATTGACAGCTTACATAGTGTTTGTGGCTATTATAACCCAAACCATACCAAAGACATGAGCATCCTGGCAAGGGTCAAGGCGAAGTGCCTTACAAAAGACCGCACAATTATCATTTCACACCACATCACGGAAAAGATAACTTACTCCCTTGGCGACTTAATGGATAGCAACTCGCATATCACCATGATGGGGAGTTCAGCTATAATGCAACAAGCGGATACCGGGCTGATACTCGGCTCACATCTTGTCGACAACCTTATTGATAAGCTCTACATTCGGGCTATTGCTAAAAGGCAAGCTATTAGAAAACCGCCCCTTACTATTAAGCTAATAGAGCCAAATGAGGAACAGATTATCACGGAATTTGTCGGCTATTACGAAGCAGGCTACAGTGAGGTCGAGCAGGATATACTGCTATTATTCGAGGCTACTCCGATGGAATATACAATCAAGCAAATAGACGAGGCTATGGGGCATAAGCACGGACTGAATAAGCTGAGGCAAGGTGCATCGGGCCTTGAGGAGAAAGGGAAGCTGGTATTAAGTCGGCATAAGGCTAATCTGTTCAAATACCGGTTGCCTGGATAATTATGAAAGTAGCAAAACACGAGCAATGGCGTAAGAGCTTCCCATATTACAAGGTGCAGTATTGGGACAATAATGTTAGAGCATGGCACGATATACAGAGGAGGTTCGGTAGTCTAAAAGATGCTAGGAAGTATGGGATTACCTTAGAGAGGAAATACCGAGTAATGCAAATAACAAGGGGAGGGAGGAACCCAGTAGGATGAGCTTTGAGCAAACACGGAAGCTAATAATAAAAGGTGAGCTAGACTGGGCAGACTTTGCTAGGTGGTTTGAGGAACGGTATGGATGGCAACCACCCCGCCTAGATTTAGCACTAAGTATCTATCTTGAGGAGAGCAGTAGAAATGACGCAACCCCAACCTTGCCTCGGCGGATTTGAAGAACTGGTTACTACGGAAGCCAAACCAGCATTGCAAGCCAAGTTTATTGTGCCACCATTTAGCATACTGGACACAAGGCAAGGCTACTGGCAAGAGCGCAAACGGTTGTGGATGTCATTAGGGATTCAAAGTGAGATAGGGCGAGAGGGACTAACCAACTCTAGCTTACGGATAGACCATGCTGACCCTAAATATGCTGCTGACTTGTCTAATATGTCCTGGAATACATTCAAGGCACAATACAGTGAGATTATCAAACAATCTATCCTGCACCTTAACAATAACAGGTTTGCCTGTTTTGTAGTCAGCGAGATACGAGATGACAGTGGATTTTACAAAGGGCTAGTGCCTTATACCATAGACTGTTTTAGACGCAACGGTATGTGGTACTACAATGAGATAATTCTTGTTAATACTGTCGGCAGTTTGCCGGTGCGGATAGAGGGACAATTTGGTTCGTATCGCAAGATAGGACGGACACATCAGAATATACTGGTATTTTATAAAGGTGATGCTGCACTAATACCTCGGTATTTTAGGAACATAGATGGTGATATACCAAGCCTTAATAACGATGGAACTGGATAAAAATGCACTATTTTAGCTACAGGATAGCACAAAATTGCAATTTTCTCTAAAAAAGACTTGACAAATAATTAGGGGTTTGGTAGAATATGGTAGTTAATGGATGAAAGTGGCAGAAAAGAAGGTAAGAGAATGGCTGAGCAAATAACTGAACAAAGGAAACTTGAAGGGTTGGGGCAAGAGATAGGTAATATTATTAACCGCCTTGCACAAGACGACCCAACTTGGGGGAGATTCCTCACACATACTCCATCTTACCGGTATTACTATATTAAAGGCTCAAAAGACCGCTACTTCTGGACTACTCAGACAGTGAAGCACAATGGCAATCTACGCTTTGCAAGCGGTGTTTATAAATATCTCAAGACCAAGAACGCCTTGAAGCTAACACAGGAACGCTATCACGCTAAACGCAGGGACGCTAAGGCTAGAGCATACCAATTATATGAGGAGGTAAGAGAATGAAATACCTACACATAAGTATCAAGGGCTTCCCTAAAGGATATTACCCAGAGAAGAGGACATGGGAACTAGCCGAGTCAGTACCTCAAGAGAGCGTTAAGTTTCTATGCGGTCCCTTTACACTCCACGACATTCAGGAGTTGAGGGCAAAGTCGGAACAGCGTGGGCAAAAGCCACTACCTGTTTACGAAAGCTAAAGGAGGTAAGATAATGGTAACGACATCTAAAGATAGAGCAACTGCCTTCGATGAAGCTATGCAAAGGATAAGAGAATTGCTTGAACACACCGTAGCAGACATGGATGCAGGGAATATAGTAACCGCCGCTTGGCGGATAAAAAGAATTGAGGACTTATTTGCTAAGTGGGGGATTAAAGGCTAAAGGAGGTAACCAGATGGCAGTAAAAGCAGAAGGCCTAAAGGAAACTTGGGAGAAGGTAGTAGGACTACGCCCGGATGAGATGAGACAATGGCTTGCAGAGAACATATATGAGCTACCTTATATGATAGCTTATCTGGCAGAGCTTGCTCAGATCAAAGTCAAGAACAATACTCTACATACCCGAGAATTGCCAGCCTGTAGATTCTGTGGCAAGGTAGCAAGCTACAGAGGCAAGATAAAAGACAACGACCTATGGTTTGATATGTGCGAGGGCTGCTTTGCTATACAGGGACAAGGACTAGGCTCGGGCATAGGTTATAAAATGGAACTGGTGAAGCTATGACAGTAAAGGCTATCACAAAGGTCAGACCAGCAAAGCATATCAGCTTTACTATGGCTACGTTTGCCAGGCTGGAAGATTATATTAAGCAACACTTCGCCGGGCATCGGGCATTATCAATGGTAGTAGACCGTGCAGTAGTTGAGTATTTGAACAGACATAAAGGGAACGGAAAAGTATAAAGGAGGAATGAAATGGAAATAGAGTCAAGAAAAATAGGGCGAAGGCGGATTCTCGATAGAATATCTGTAGCACTAGGGCATTTTACCATTGTATTAGTAGGCGGTAGTGTAGTTGCAGTATATATTATAGATGGCTTAGAAGCAGGTTCGGTATTAACGCCTGCAATACCCCTTCTGATAGTTGCAGGTTTCGTGGCTATTGGGTTAATACTAAATGGTAAACGTTGATAAGTCGAGTATCTTGATAGGCACAAGGGGAATGGAAAAGTATAAAGAAGGAGGTACAGATGACTATAACCATAATAGACTTAACTAAGATAGATGGGTACTACACATTTGAGGAAAGTGACTATCATCAATCCATTGAAGGGAGGTTTTGGAATCAGGATGGCAAGCAGCTGGCAATAGTGGCTTGTATCTCTAAAGGAGTTGACTGGGCTGCTTACATAGGAACAGATGCTCCTAATTCTCAAGATGAAGACAGCACTCTTAACTATGTAGCAAAGTGGGGCTGTAAACTTAGCGAAAAGGATGCTAGGCATTTCTTCCCTAGTATCAGCCTTCCATACAGACAGTAAAGGAAACTAAATGAAGGTTAGACCAACGATACTAAACAACAGACAGCCCAAATGTTGGACCGGCAATGGCTTGTTATTAAAGTCAGGGCATTACCAGGTTGAGCTAGACCAACTGGAAACAGCGGTCATAGTAAGGGCATTATCAGAGGTAGGGATGCTAAACCCTATTTACCTGAAGAAGATGAAAGACCACATGGACAAGGAGGGAATCACATGGTAAAACAGCTATGTATAATCTTCTTTGGGATTGGATGGCTAATTGGTCTTATAGTTATTGGGGCAATATTCCTAGATAATGCCTTATTATGTACTGCTAAAATTGACATTACTGTTGGCATAACTGCAGCAGTATTAACATGGCTACTAATACCGTTTGGCTTGTGGGGAATCACAAAAGGTTGGATATTCCCTCCAGCCAAAGCGGAGGGTAAATAGAATGGCTAAGAAGACTGTATTTCGTATGAGTTCTTGTGGCTACTGCCCCCGGCGATTGGGCTACCGACGGTTAGGATATGAAGCATTGCCTACACCTGACTGGCTGGCAACTTCGGCAGACGAAGGTCAATGGCACGAGCAACGAATAAAGGACGAGCTGCGAGCGGACGACATAGCAGTTTATGCCGAACAAGAAGATTTAAGACTGGAGTATCCTAGCTTTGTATTAACAGGGCATATAGACGGCAAGGTTAACGATCATGGGAATGAGCAGTTACTAGAGGTAAAGTCCATGTCGCCCTTTGAATTTGACCGCTGGATGCGTGGCAGATTTGTAGAGTTTCCAGCCTATGCAGACCAGTTGACAGTCTACATGGAAGCTACAGGGTTAAAAGAAGCATTATACATTGTCAAGAACCGTTCTACTGGCTACAAGGACATACAGATTATCAAGGAACAGCCTAGTAACATTCACGACATAGAAATGAAACTATTACGAGTAGAATCTCTAGTCCCTGCTGGTGAATTATGCCAAGAGGAATTTGACCCTAACAACTGGGAGTGTAAGCGGTGTGAGTATCGCCAGCTTTGTATGCCACCATTGCCAGTATTAGCACAAGACCAGGAAAAGCAACTTACTGAGGTTGTAGCCAACTGGCGTAAAGGTAAGGCGTTAGCTACTGAAGGCTATAACCTGATGGACAATGCAAAGGCTATCTTGCGGAGCTACACTGAACTCACGCCGACACAGAAGTTAATATTCAACGGGCTGGCAACAAGTATCTATCCAGTTCACACAGTCAACTACCCAAAGACAGAAGTAGAGAAGCTATTATCGGCGGACACGCTTGCAGAGATAGCCAAAGTAACCGATAGGCAGGATTGCCGGGTAGACGACTTAGCTAAGAAGGAGATGCACTAATGACGGCTGATGCGATAGTTGCATTGTTATGTGGAATGGCACTTGGTATCGCATTAAGTCTCCTGATACACACAGTAATTTGCAAGGTGAGGCGAAGTAAGAGAGAGAACCCTGATGATGATAGTGGATTCTCATATTGAGGAGAAATAGATGGAAGAACTGAATAAAAAGCTAGCTGAATGGCTGTTCCCTCTACCTGAATATAGAGTAGAAGGAATATTTTCCAGATTTATAGCTATTGATAGGCAGTTTACCCAAGAAGCAGAAGACTATATCCTTAGCCAAGATTCAAGCCTAAAAGGTAGCCTAAAGGTTGGTGAGTGGTATCGCTATGAAAACATTCCTATTCTTACCGATTCCCTTGATGCTTGCTTCAAGCGGCTTGTGCCGAAAGCTATTGAGCAGATAAAAACGAAATCTAATTTTGTGCTTAGTGACTTTAGTGCTTATATTCTCCTATTTGGGAGATGGTTAGATGAAGGCTTTGATGCTCTAGCACTCTGTAAAGCAATAGAGAAGCTAATAGACGCAAATGGTAAATAACAATGGGTAAAGACGATATAAATAACGAACCTACGCAGCCGATAGCCCTATACTCGCCTGAGTTCCTGGACAAGATTAAGCAGTTTAAGGACGATATGCACAAGTTCTATACCGATATAGGCAAGGAAAAGACACCTGAATATGATGCCTCGGGTAGAAAGATTATCGAGAAGCGACCTGACGGCTACGACTATATCATTGAAGGCTATATGCGGAAGAAGCTTGACCAATACTTCCCTGGCTGGTCATGGGAACAGGGCATAATACAGTTCCTAGGGGAGTGGATAGTTACCAGCGCACACCTGGTTATAATAGACGAACACCTGTTGGCTTTTAACATACAGCCTCCGGTAAGGCGGTTCTTTGGCTCAGGTGCGGACCGCATACAGTTCAAGCGAGACAAACCTCACACGCAGGAGAATGTAGTGGACATTGACAAAAATGTGGCTACCTCTAACACTAAAGCACTTAAGCGAGCAATTAACAGGCTGACCAACATAGGCGATGATGTCTACGGTAAGCGCATAGACGAGGAAGGTGCTGGCAGCCTGGAAGAAGTGATAATGGCGACTGACCAGCCAAGCAAGGCAAAGGATATGTTTATGAAGTATGTGGACAGCAAAAAGGTGTTGGTCAGCAAAGTCTGCACATTATTAGGTATCAAGAGCTTGGGCGAGATTAAGGACTACCAACAGGCATTTCAAACCTTGAAGGAGAAGTTAGGATAATGAGCAATAAAGACAAAGCAAAAGTAGAAGTAGTTAGTCGAGAAGATGAACTCAAAAGCTTACTAAATTGTTGTCTATTAGAGTGGACAGCAAGTCTAGGATTACTTGAGCATCTTATAGAGATGGATAAAAAGTATAACGGAGGTGTCAATGAGGTAAAGCAAAAGGGCAGTAACAATAATAACCGATAAGGAGGTGCTATACGGACGAAGCAACAGAAGCAAAGGTAAAGGAACTAAGAAGCAAAATCAGAATACTGGAGGAAGCAGGGGCGGCAGAGCAAGCTAAGAAATACGAGAAGGAACTTGCTAAAATAACAGGTAAGGAGGTTAAAGAATCTATGGCAGAAGAAGTGGAGGGAGTGTTTGATACAGGCTTAACGCCCGATGAATATGCCGGTGCTGGTACTGGTGTCAGCAAACGACCACCTGCAGGTGACTATGAGGCTGAAATGCAGATGCCGGTAGACTACTCACCAAAAGCCTATAAATTCCCATTTGTTATCGTTGAACCCGGTGGTTGGGAAGGCTTTGATGGAGATGCCTTCTATCCTATCAAAACATCTTACAAAGGTGAAGACGGTAGGATATTCTCACCAATCAAGAACCTTGCTGTAGCTTGTGGTGTAGAAGAGAAGGTTGTCAAAGGTAAGGTCACATTTACTTTGGCAGACTTTGCTGGCAAGCGGTTCGCTGCTACCTATACAGACGAGCCTTATGAGCTTGAGAGAGATGGGCAAGTCTTCAAAGGCATGCAATCCAAGGTCAAGCGAGCCAAACCCCTGTCCGAGAAAGTAGAGAGCCTGACCTAAGGCCGAAACCAGGGCTAGCAACCCTGGTCTATGAGTGATACTCATACTGAGGAGGCTAAAGGAATAAATGGCTAATATGCAGGGAAAACTAATGACTATCAGGGAAGTGGCAGGGATATTGCGTGTTCACACCAATACAGTAAGAGAATGGAACGATAAAGGGCTATTCCCTGCTTACCATCTAGGAACAAGAGGAGACCGCAGGTTCGAGAGGGAAGATATAGACAACTTCCTGGAGAAAAGGAAGCGATGAAAGAACATCCCATAATCATTTCTACTTCACTCATTCCTGCTACCCTCGAAGGCAGAAAAACACAGACAAGGCGTGTTATTAAACCCCAGCCCATAGAGGTAGATGATAAATATCATATGTGGGACTGGCAAGGCAAGGTTGGAAATAGTTACTTTATTAGGGATTGGCACAATAACCAACACATTCTGCCTAAATGCCCCTACGGTCAAGTAGGGGATAGGCTCTTAATCAAAGAAACCCACAAGCTAACACGCAAGCCTGAAGGCGTAATCTGCCAATATAAAGACGGTGAAGAACGCTACTTCAACTGGGCTGATATACCCCAAAAGCAACAAGCCCGACTAGGCAGAATTAAAACTTGGGGCAGATGGCGTTCACCACGCTTTATGTATAACTTTCTGATAAGACACAAGGCTGAGATTACTAATGTTAGGGTTGAGCGGTTGCAGGAGATAACAGAGGACGATGCCATGAAGGAAGGCTTTAAGGCACAAGAACAAAAGACTTGGTGGCAAGGCTATGACACAATAGATTTGGGTAAACTAGGCACGGAACTAATGCACACGCAAGCCACAGGCGATAAACCGCCTGATTGGATGATTGAACCACACAGGATGTTAGACAGACCAGACCTTGAATCCCTATTTTCTGCTCGCAGTTCTTTTAGGGCTAAATGGGATTCCCTCAATGCCAAGAGAGGGTATGGCTGGGACACTAATTGCTGGGTATGGGTAATTTCGTTTAGGAGGCTAACAGATGGCGAATGTATTAAGCAGTGAGTTGGCGGTAAGTATGCGAAGGCTAGGGATGAGCAATGAGGAAGTGTTGCAGGAAGTGCTGGAGTTCGCAGAGATGATGGAAGACTTGACATTGGCAACACGAATAAGAGCTAGAGAGTTGCAGGAGATGGAAATAATTAGCGAGGAGGTAAGACGATGGTAGAACTGACAGAGGAGCAAATTGACCAGCTAGCATTTACAGTTCACAAGACTATCAAAATCTTAGGTGACAAAATAGCAAGAATAGAAGTAAACTCACCAAACGGAGTAATAAAGGTAACAGGCTACTGGGTAGGCGATATGATGAGGATAGATGTAAAGCTATGACATATCTGAAGCATGAGAAACGAATCAATATCACCATACTAATACTAACTATTACCTTTGGAATTGTTATAGCGATTTGGCAAGCGCTGGTGGGTATTACTTGGATGGATAGTCCTTGTAGCTTTATCACGACTAGAAATTATGACCCTACACAGAAAGCTAACTAGCTATAAGAGGAGTAATGGAACAGACACGCATAAAAAGGGCTGACAGCAACGAACCAGCTACTATAAAAGGTATTGACAAACTTACCTTGATGTATTACACTTTTAGGTAATGCAACCTAAAGGAGGATAAAAGAAATGGCAAGAAGACACCTTAGAGTTCCAGGACGAATAATAGGAAAGCATGCACCTATGCTCTGGGAATATATTCCTCAAACATCTTTGCCTTATAACCTTTCAATTGAGCGACTATCAGCTATCCTTATAAGTGATGATAGGCAAAAGGAGTGGAATAGATTGAAGGCAAGATGGGAAGTTGTAGCTAGGGATAATAGCGAAGAAACCAAGCAAGCTTACGGAGCTTTGCTTAACTGGGATAAAGGTGAAGAGAAGGATGTAGATGGACGAGACAGGGCAGGAATGCCAGTTAAACCCAGAGTGCTTGATGAGCAAGAAACAAGAAAGAAACTCTTGGGTGATTTGCTTTTGCAAGTAGGCATTGATGCTAGAGGTGAGGTATATCCCAAAAGCAGAAACTATCCTTACAGATTTGGGTTTGGAATAAATTAATGATATACATCCACAAGTGCTTAAGATGTAGCCATGAGTGGGCTAGTAAAAATCCACATCCTTTAAGGTGTGCTAAGTGTAAAACACCCTATTGGGATAAGGAAAGGAGACAAAAGAAGGTAATAAATGAGCCAGTCTATTGAAGTGAGAGAAAAAATCAGGAAAGCAAGGCTTCTTTACTTTAGCAATCCTGCAAATAGAGAAAAGGTTAGTCAGTGTGTTAATAAATTCTATTGCAACCCAGAAAACAGAGAGAAGGCACGTCTTGCACAGATTAAAATTGGTAATTATCCTAATTATCCAAATAAGGAATTTTCTGTTACCTGTCCAATTTGCAACCGAGTACGGCAAGTCAAACGAAAAAGTATAATTAGGTGGCTTTGGAGACATAACAAAACCAAATTTACCGATTATAACAGCATCTGCCAACCTTGTAGTGCTAGAATAAGTGGCAAGTTAAACGTTGGCAAGCCTTTTCTTCGTGGAAAAGAACATGGAAATTGGAAAGGAAGAATAAAATCCAAACAAGGCTACATTCTTATCCACCTTGAATCTAATAGTCTGTTCTATCCAATGGCATGTTCTACAGGGCTGGTGCGAGAGCATCGGCTTGTAGTTGCAAAGTTTCTTAATAGATGCCTCAAGTCTTGGGAGGTTGTCCACCACAAAGATCATATCAGAGACCATAATGACATTAGTAATCTTGAGCTTATATCGCTTGACCATCACCAAATTCTTACAGTGTTGGAAACTAGGCTTCAACAAGTCTTAAAAATAAATAGGGAGTTAAAATGGGAGAACAAATTACTCAAGAGGAAACTAGCATTAGCAAAATTGACCCTAGAACAGTCAAGATTGCCGACAGCCATGAACCTTCGCTAATTAAAGACAAACTTTTAGAGCAAGGTTGGCAATCAAAATTGCTCTTTAGCGGTGATTTTAATTTTATGACACATAATTATCAAAAGGTAGGTATTACACGCAAGACAGTCGAGGACTTACTAAATAGCATCAGCCATAAGCCTAACCCTGAGAGGACTGGGCGAAAGGAAAAGTCCTTTGGGCAGCACCTGGAGGAGATGGCAGACTACTATGACATCAAGATTATTATGCTAGAGGGTAGTTGGAGGAAGGTAGCACCAGAGCAATATATCGTTAGCAGACGAGGCATTGAGTATTACACCTGGGATATGGCTTGGAACTTCCTCCGCACCTGGCAAGACCGAGGCTACAGCATAGAGCTAACGATAAACGAGGGGCATACGATACAGCGGTTAAATGCTTTGTATACTTATTATCAGAAGCCAGGGCATACTGGCGGACTGAATCCCCATAATATAGTAGGCGATGACCGAGTATTAGCCTTCCCTAGCGGTTGTCGTGGCAAGACTGGGCTGAAACTACTAGAGGTTGTAGGCTCATTGCAGAATATCGCCAATACTAGCTTTGATAGGCTGCTGGCAGTGGATGGTATTGGCGCAAAGCGGGCAGAGAGCATCGTGTTGCACTTTAGACGAGGTAATAAATAAGGAAATAAGGGAAGTAAGAAAGTAGAAAAGCGGTGAATAAAGGAGGGATATGGAAGCTAAGGACACGGTAATGACATGGAAGCAACAAGTGGAGTGTTCACACAACCCAAACCTTGAACTACGAGAAAGGGATATGTGCCTAGCCCAAGCCAAAATCACATTTCCATTAGGGGAACAGCAAGGGATAGAGAAGGGTAGGAAGGAAGTGGCGGACTTTATACACCTCAATTTCCTAGAAGGTGAGGATAAGGACTTCTGCAATTTTAATATGGACAAGTGGCAAGCCTTCCTCAAAGAGAGGGGGTTAGAGAAATGAGCGAAAGGATTAAGGGGAACTCACTGGGCTGGCATAAAGCAAGAGTAAATAAGAAACAGCTTTGCGTAGGAATAGATAAGATGTGGGAAGCGATAGAAATGGAGATAAAAAAGGAAGCTAAGAAAGGGAGTGTGCTTCCACCTGACTGGAGAAATCGCATCTTTAAGGAGGCTTAAATGAGGTTATTGACAGATGAGGAGATAAGGGAAATTGTTGCTTCTTTTATGCCAGGACTTGAAGAACATCTTAAACACATCAAGTTAGATGCACATATACAAATTGCAGAAGCCGAACACAAAGCCACCCCCAAGGCAGTAGGGGAATGGCTAGAAAACAAAATGGAAGCAGTCCCACAGTTTGCTGTGGTATGGCATATCAGGCTAGACGATGTTGAAGCTCTAAAGCGTGGCGAGATGCCAGAGGAGGAGAAATGATAACCATAGACAAATATTCACTCTTTGTTAAGAGGCGAGATGCCAGAGGAGGGCAAATGAAGTTAGACAAAGCTATTGAAATACTGTCATCGGACAACAGAGATAACTTTACAGCAAGCGAAATACGCACTGCTGAAAAGATAGGCGCTGATGCTATCAAGCGGGTTAAAGCCAAGCGACTCCACTTTGAGGTAGATATTAACCGGCTGCTAACAGGTGAAACAAGGGAGGGCAAATGACTAAGTATGAGGAATTAAAGAAGCAGATAGAACAAGCACTTGGAAAACTTACTAAGCGAATTGTAGATTGGGAAAGGGAGGATTTACCTGACTTTAATCGCAGTATAGAGATTTTTAGTGAGTTGGAAGTAACACTTCAGGAAATCCTCTCCATAATAGCCGAGAGGTGCTATTTCAAGGACGAGGAAGGGGAACTGCCAGTGAATCCATTACCAACTCCGCATGGTTCTTTGGATGATTACAAGGAAGAAGTTGTGGCTTATAAAGCATACAAAGAAGCTCAAAAAGATATGCTCCGTGCTGGATATAAGCTAGTCAAACCGCTAAAGAAGGAGGCAAAGGACTAGATGTTATCGGCAGATGCAATGGTAATAAGAATAGAAGCTAACAGAATAGTGCAACTGTCCAGGCAAAAGTTCGAGGAATGTTATAAAGATAGTCCTAACGAAGCACTAGGGAACTTGTACGCCAAAGTAGGAGATATTAGCAAGAGCATAATAGACACCTCAGCCGAGCTGCACACTTGCCTTGTGCTAATAGAGGAGATGGAGAAGAAATGATACCAAATGATAAAGAAACAAAAGCCTTGCTACTACTAGAAAGCTTTGCAGGAGATATTTTAGAAGAACTCACCGACAATCTCGGCAAAGACATCAGCAATAACAGAAACTTCTGGAATGGAATGCACAAGAAATACAGACCAGTGATAGAGGAAATTGAGAGCAATGCAACAGAGTAGAGACTCCATAACGTATTACACCATTGATGCCAGTGATAAGGACAAGAGGCTTGTAGTATTGCTTAACAACTGTTCGGCAGAAGGGCTGCTAGACTGGAAGAAGATAGACGGCTACAACGACTGCCTATGGTGTCCGTGTAAGGCAGAATGTGACAGGGCGTGGGAAGAATGTGGCTTATGTAGTTATGCGGAAGGCAAAGCGAAGCTAAAGGCTGTGTTCAGGTTAAAGCACCAGTGAGCAAAGACTCATGGGATAGGTGACTTGGTGAAAGTAACAAGATGATGATTAGTCTATTACCCTACGAATTGGCTATAATAGCAGTATGGGGAATATACCTGTTAGTAAAGAAGGTGAGAGGTGCGTAAGTGTATCTATTGTCACAAAGGGATTCACGACAAAGACAAACTAATTGCCGTATATGACGATAAAACACAGTATGTTTGGTTCTTCTGTTCTTGGTGGCACGTCATTAAATGGTATTTGCTAAAATGGATTAGGAGGTGGAATGGCAAAGCGAGTAAAGCCAAAGCAGACAGACGATAGAGCAGCAAGGCTAGCTCGGGCAAAAACTATAATCATTGCACACCCCAACTGGGGTAGAGTGCGGGTTAACAAACAGGTGCGGAAAGAGTTCGGCATCGGGTTGCGAACTATTGATGTCCAGCGGTTAAAGGATACCACACTAATAGGACGGGAACGAGCCAGCACAGGGCGAAAGTCTGTCGCTGAGATACTGGCAGAGGAGATAATAACACCTGAACGAGTAATAACCGTTGGGTTTGACGAGGCTTACCACAAAATGCGGTCCGCAGGGTTCATCAATGCAGAGATACGCAATATATTCAGTGCCGGCAACACACCAATGCTGTTTACTACCGAGCCTTTTAAGGCAATGCTGGTATCACGGCGCAAGTGGTTCAGGGATAAGATAAAGTCAGGTTGGTCTAAAGGACAGGTAATAGACACTGTGAAAGGCTATTATAGTAAAGAAGCACGAAGTCCATTTGACTTTCTAAGGCGGGAATACAAACCGCCTTACAGAGTAAGCCAGACTGCCTACAGAGAAGCAGCGCGCAAAAGAGCGTTAAAGGATACCAAGACACTATACCAGAGAGGCAAAGTGCCTGTAACAATAAAAGGTAAGACTATTAATATATAGGAGGACAAAGATGAAGCTTAGAGTTCCAGTTCCAAACGAGATACAGATAGGTTGCCATATCTACGGAGTATTCCTAAAGGACAAAAGCATCCCTAGTGATGATGGCAAGATAGACTTCCTGTCAGAAGATATTAGAATCAAGGATAGCATCCCAAAGAGTAGAAAAGCTGTTGTGCTTATACACGAAGCATTGCACCTTATTAGCATTGTCTATGGCGTTGGATTAGATGAAGAACAATGTGAGAACCTATCTGAAGGGCTAGGGCAACTACTATTCGCAGATATGGGTATTGAGCTTGACTGGTCAAGCATACCGACAAAGATAGCAGTTGTAAAAGAGGAGGACAAGTAAAATAATGATATGGGTAGGCTCTGCCTTGGGTAAAGCAACGGTGTTAATACCTACACTGGTTAAATAACAGCCCAGCCAGTATTTGCTGTTGAAACTGGCAAGTAGGTTGACAGATCGAACTGAAAGGGCATCCTACCCGCCTTTAATATAGGAGGTAGAATAAAATGCGGAGAGGTAAACATCATTCTAAAGAAGCACGAAGAAGGATAAGTGAGGCTAACAAAGGCAAACATTTTTCTATAGAAGAGAAGAAAAGATTAAGGGAATATCCCTTGCCGAGAAGTTAGAGGAGGAGGTGTAATATTATCGGTTATCATATAGACAACAAGAAGTTAACCTGTGCAACAGGTGAAATATTCGGCAAGAACACAGACTGGCTGGAACGCCTGTTGAACCACGAGCCTTTCGAGGCAAAGATATTCTACGATTTAGACTACTCGGTGGCAGCGTTACTACACCACGAGGACATAACAGCCGAGCAGGGGAAGAAGCTACAAGATACTCACAAGCTACACCTGAACAATGGATATAGACTGAGTTACTACCCAGGCAAAGTGTTCACTATTGACTACGGCTACGGTGCAAGCAAAGGCTATGCTTACTTTTATAATGCCAAGCAGTTCAAAGACATACACCACAGCCTTAACGACTTTGCTGGCTATGCTATCAACAAGGCAAAAGAAGCGCAGGAAGTTGGAAGCAATGTGTTATTAACTTATGCCCAGATAGGCATAGTAAGCGAGAGCCTAACCAGCCCGATTAAGGCGTTTGAGAAGTCATACCTCTACCCCAATATTCCTACAGTTGACGATATACCGGAGGAAGTCGGCGAGATGGCTTATGAGGGCATAAAAGGTAACTGGGTAGAGTGCTACCAGCTAGGGCATTGGGATGTGGCTTATGACTACGATATTAACGGAGCATACGCCAGTGAACTTATGGAGCTACTGGACATAAGACAAGGCACCTGGATACATAGCAAGGACATACCGAATAACAGAGCTGTAGTACCTTACGGGTTTGCCAGAGGTATCATAACTATTGACGCACCATTCCATCCGTTTATCGTTAACAGGGGCGATTTGAGCCACACACCTGTTGGCAGTTGGGAAACTTCCTTATCGCTGGCTGAGGTTGATTTTTTAAGGGTAAACAAGCTAGGTAAGTTTAAGGTTGAGGACTGCTGGTATTGGGCAACTGGTAGTGAGGTGAGCGATGAGATAGGCAAGCCATTTGAGGCAACAGTCAATAGACTATGGGAAGTAAGGCAAGGTGCAGAGGTTATGACCAATAGTATTGTTAAGCGGATACTCGCTGGTATGTGGGGCAAGATGCTGGAGCTACGAGGCACAGGAGATAATGTAGAGTTTGGGGAGAAGTTTAATCCAGTATATGGAGCCATCGTGGAGGCTAACAACCGATTAAAAGTTGCCCAAGTCTGCCTTGATAACAATGTTATACCCCTGGCAGTAGCAGTGGACGGTATTGTAACTGATAAGCCATTGAAACTAGACAGTAATGGCAAAATAGGACAATGGAGGCTAACACATCAAGGTAAGTGCATAATTGTTAGTAGTGGCATTGTCGGCATCGAGGGCAAAGGTGCTAATGAGGAGTTCAGTATAAGCTATGACTGGCTGGCGGGAAAGTTAGGGGGCAAGCCTAAACAAAACGAGTATGTTATGGAGAAGATTGCACCGGTAACACTGGCAAGGGCATTAAGCACCGACGGCTGGGACAAGCTGGGTAGCTTAGTAAAGTCAACCAGGACAGTTTACATCGGCGGCGATAACAAAAGGTGCTACAAAGACGAGCCGAAGTGTGGCAAGGATATTTTGGGCAAGGTGTATGACAGCGAACCCTGGGATATAACAATGATAGGAGGCAGCCAATGAGTGCATTGGGTTTAATCATTCTACTCAGCGTAGCGTTTCTGGGAGGCTTGTTTTATGGAGTCTACATAGCCTTACGCAAGAAGCAGTCCTGGTGGGCAGACAAAGTTATCGGGATAGTAAGGCGGAACACCAGTATTGGGAATAAGTAAACGAGCAGAAGCTAGAGGAGTTAAGTAAGTGAATGAATTAGTATCAGCCGAAACTATATTCCCTGCGCCTATGGTAACAGAAACCGAAAGGCAAAAGCGGTTAGAGAAGCACCGCTTGTCTATCTGGGCTAATGGCTGTGTCATAGAAAAGGAGTGGCGAGTGCATAACCCTGTCTTTGATGAAAAGGGCGAGAAAACCACAACTAAATTCTTGGTAAGACCCGCAAAAGACAAGGGGGAATTTGAGTTCATAGCATCTAGGCTAGAGGAGTTAAGTAAAGGAACTGGATGAAGCCTTTTACGGAGAGTGCCCGCCTCTTTTGGAAGGATGCCCACGAATGGATATTCAAGGGTGATGCCCGGGATATGTATGAGCTACCTAACGAGTGTGTTCAGATGGTTTGCACCAGCCCGCCTTATTGGGGACTTCGCAAATACTCCGGTAATCAGGACTTAATCTGGGGGGATAATCATTGTGGGCATCGGTGGATAAACAGAGAATACCTTATGCACAGCGGACGTGGAGATGCACAAAAGTCAGGCAAATACAGCACACAAGAACCTATTCCGGATATGCCTATGGCGGATAATTTCTGTTCCCTCTGTGGAGCGTGGAAAGGTGCTTTTGGTTTAGAGCCTACACCGGAGATGTATGTCCAGCACACGATAGAGATACTAAGGGAGATAAGAAGGGTGTTGAGGAAGGACGGTGTTGTGTTTTGGAATATCGGGGATAGCTATGCTTCATCTCCACCTGGCAATAAGAGTGATTGGTCGTCAAGTGGGTTACACGGAGCAAAAACAAGCCAGAAGTATCAAGAAACTTTAACGAACACACAGAGTAGGCAGCAACAAGGAAGGATTATCCCGCCTGGGCTCAAACCCAAAGACCTCTGTTTAATCCCCTTCAGGATAGCAATAGCAGCACAAGAGGACGGCTGGTGGGTTAGGTCGGTTATTATCTGGAGCAAGCCGAATCCTATGCCCGAGAGCGTAACCGATAGACCGACTGAAAGCCACGAATACCTTTTAATGCTGACTAAGTCAGGCACTACGCAATTCTGGGCTCATAGAGACGGAAATAGAGAAGCACCAAATCCTGATTATAGGTGGGTGAATAACGAAACTCACGAAGAAACAGACATTATACCTGAAGGCTGGACACCCAAGAATAAGATGGGCTGGAGCAGAATAAATCTATGGCGAGGACACGATTACTACTGGGATGCTGATGCGGTGAGAGAGCCACAAAGCCCGACAACGCATAGCAAGGGAAGTAGCCCAAGAACAACTGATAGGTTCGCTGAGAAATCCGATGGTGCACACAAAGACTGGCACGAATATACTCCTGATACTTGGTTAGAGGCTGGTCGCAATCTCCGTTCAGTCTGGGAGTTCAATGAGGGTGATGAGCAAGGTGACAACTTCTACAAAGTGTTACAAGGTTGTCCAATACATTCGCCCTTGCTTCGCCCTGAAATTGTGAAAATTCTACAAGATGGTGAACCACAAGATTGTCTTTTGACCCACACTCTTGACAAGTATGGCTGTCTCGTACCAGTGCTCTCTTCCTCGCTACTTTCCAAGTTATCCCATACCAGCGAGGATGTCCACCTTTCCAAGTTGGGTTTCCATTTCCACGAAAGCGTGTATGGGCAAATTGTTGAAAGCATTGGCGACAACAGAAAGTCAGCTCTTTGCTGCCCCGCCGACGGTCACAAACCCTATCTTCAAAAACCTTACCACACCAAGCACACTGAAACTGGCGATGAGCTTCTGGTTTGTAGTTCGGATTATTCTCACCAGTCCGATGAATTGACTGCCACTTTGCATAACAAGGAAATCCGCAAAACTGTTTCTCTGATAGCAACGAATGGTAGTGTTTTCTTGCAAATTCCTGGCCACACTGTTCGCACTTTACAGTCACTCGGCTGTATTTGCTCATATAATTATTATACCACATCACACTTCCCCTTACAAGATGTCTGGAAGTTCGGCACTCAGCCATTCGCCGCCACGCACTTTGCGGTATTCCCTGAGAAGCTACCTGAATTATGTATTAAGGCAGCCACGCCAGAGGTAGGATGCTGTTCAAAGTGCGGTAAGCCCTGGGTGAGGATAGTAGAAAGGCAAGCTATTGATACACGCCCTGGAAGGAATACAGGAACAGGTAAAAGCGGAAATGATAATGACCCCAACCAGGCACTACATCAAAGCGACTTATCTAAATATCGGCAGCAAATAGGTTATGAAACTCTCGGCTGGCAACCCACCTGCAACTGCAACGCTGATAAAGAGCCTTCAATAGTCCTGGACCCGTTTATGGGAACGGGGACGACTTTATGGGTAGCAAAGAAACTGGGAAGGAAAGCGGTAGGATACGATATTTCAGAGGAATACTGTCAATTAGCGGTGGAAAGGAATAGGCAGATGGTAATGGAGATGTAGATGAAAAGGGATAATAAATATATAAAAAAGGGCTGGTAACCACTCCCGGGTTGTTTATGTCAAAGTGTAGCTAGCCTTACCACCCTTATCTAAATAGGCAAT
>Ga0307429_1000222_pt1 | contig 40436 bp, 19 predicted proteins | sample SalMarWE160230MG_FD_202151 | JGI IMG/M metagenome (GOLD analysis project Ga0307429, IMG submission 202151) | Salt marsh sediment microbial communities from the Plum Island Ecosystem LTER, Massachusetts, United States - WE1603-230 | ecosystem: Environmental > Aquatic > Marine > Intertidal zone >... | reverse complement strand
GTATCCTTTCAACGAGTGGGAGTCAAGAAGCTTTTGTTCAGCCTCGCTCCTTTAAGAAAAATCGAGCCAGACTATTGACAGAATACACGAAAACGTGTAAAGTTTAGATAATGCCGATCAAAGTTCTGACTCCCCAGGTCGTCTCAAAGATAGCTGCTGGTGAAGTAATTGAGAGACCGGCTTCGGTAGTCAAGGAACTGGTGGAGAACTCGCTGGATGCTCAAGCCAGTGAGATTAATGTTGAAGCGCACGGCGGTGGAATAGAGTTAATCAAGGTAACCGATAACGGAACTGGCATTCCCGCCTCGGAGGTAGAGCTCGCCTTTCATAGATACGCTACCAGCAAGATCGCTGACCTGGTTGACCTGGAAGATATCTCCAGCCTTGGCTTTCGCGGTGAAGCGTTACCCAGCATAGCTGCTGTAGCTGAAGTGGAAATCCTCACCAGAGCACCTTCAGAGGCAATCGGTAGCTACATATGTTTGAGAAAGGGAGACATAGTTGCCAGGGAAAGTCGCGCCAGACAGCAAGGAACAACTATAGTGATACGCCGACTGTTTCATTATCTCCCAGCACGCCTCAAGTTCCTCAAATCAGCAGCTACGGAAAATAGCCACATCTCCTATTTACTGAACGAATATGCCCTCGCCTTCCCTGAAGTCAGGTTCAGCCTGGTTACCGACAAACGAAATAACTTATTCACCCAGGGCGATGGAAATTTACGGAACGTGGTCAGCCAAATATATAGCTTAGAGGTAGCTCAGAGGATGTTACAGGTGGAGGCGGAGAACGCTTTTGCCAGAGTTAACGGACTGGTTAGTTCGCCGTCATTGAACCGAACCAATCGTAGCTATGTCAGCTTCTTCGTAAACCGCCGCTGGATACGCAGTCCATTATTAACCAAGGCAGCCGAGCAAGCCTATCACGGCTTACTGATGGAAGGCAGGCATCCCTTAGTAATACTCAATCTATCATTGCCCGGCAGGGAGATCGACGTCAACGTCCATCCCACCAAAGCCCAGGTTAAGTTCCACCATGAACAAGTTGTCTTCGCTACCGTGGAAAAGGCAGTAGGGGAAGCGCTGGGCAAAGCATCCATGGCAAAGCCGATAGCCATGCCTGCGATGACCGGTTCGTATCAGCAACACAGCCTGTCAATGGTGAGCGATAAAGAGCCAACTTTCGCTACCCCGTTACCCACTCTCAGCCTACCTATTTTGCATGTCATTGGACAACTAAGCAACACATATATCGCTGCTGAAGGTCCCGAAGGGCTTTACCTTATTGACCAGCATGCAGCACATGAGCGGATACTTTATGAAAGGATATTGGCCCAATGGGCAACACAGGAAGTCGAGGTTCAAGGCTTGCTTGAGCCAATAACCATGGACGTTGATCCCAGAGAGGAAGAAATCCTGAAAACCAATAAAGATATGCTGGCTCAATTTGGCTTTGACATTGAGCCATTCGGTGACAGGAGCTATTTAATACGAACCATACCGGCATTAGCCACCGGAGCAAACCTCGACGAGGTAATGAGCACACTATTCAGCAATCTTGACAGCAAAGAAGAAGTAACCTCATGGGAGGAGAAAATAGCCCAATCACTCGCTTGCCATAGCGCTATCAGAGCCGGACAGCAGCTAAGCAATGATGAAATGCGGGAATTGATAAGACAGCTGGAGCAAGCAAATCAACCACGCACGTGCCCTCATGGCAGACCAACCATGATTCAGCTAACCTCATATCAATTGGAAAGGGAATTCGGCAGGACAGGCTAGCGTAATAAAAGCCGCCAAAATCCTGTTGCTTTCCTAGAACACAGGTGCTAAAATAGCCGCCAGTGAAGCTACTAAGAATAGCGTTAGACAAACAGGATTACAATCTGGCTGCTCACGTCCTTGTCTATGGCTTGATAAAGGCAACACAGGAGAAAACTAAGGATTCAGCAAACCTCAGAAAATTACGAAACTGTCATGCCACAAAGAACAGGAAAAGACGCCTGCAAGGGTGACCACCGTGGGTTTTACTCCAAAGCGTTACAAGAAGCAGAGAAGCTAGAGCTTGACGAAGCCTACCAGATACAAGGCGTTGACGACGAGATCGCTTTACTCAGGCTTAAACTCAAGGAATTAACGAAGGAACAGCCACAGAGAATCGACCTCCATCTCAAGGCAGCCAATACCATTGCCAGATTGGTCAAGATCAGATACCAGACCAGCAAGGAGCAAAAGAACTCGCTTAAGGAAGCCATTGCCAAGGTGCTCACCGAGGTTGCTTTACCCCTGGGGATAAATGTCGGACTAAAATCCTAAACAATATCAAAAATGAAAGATAAAAAATTAAAATTACAATTCAAAATGCAAAGATACTTTATTTTTTAATTTTTCTGTGTCATTTTGCATTTTGATTTTTGATCTTTGCCCTTTCAGGAATTGCCGCTATGAAACTAAGACCCTACCAGCAAGAAGTAGCTAAAGCAGTGCTCAACTCCATCCAGAGCCACAGAGGCTTGACCTTTTCAGTGGAGATTGCCCGTCAGGGAGGGAAAAACGAACTATCAGCCCATCTGGAATTGCTTTTGCTCACTCTTTACATGGCTCGAGGCGGAAACTTGATTAAATGCTCCCCCACCTTCAAGCCACAGACGATAATCTCCATGGCCAGATTAAAGGACAGACTCGATGACTTTGGCTTCAACGGATTATACCACTCACAAATGGGATACATCATTCAGCTAGGCGAAGCCAAGGCGATATTCTTATCGGCGGAGGAATCATCTTCAGTGGTAGGACACACCGCTGATATCCTGTTAGAAATTGACGAATCCCAGGACGTCGCAAAAGAAAAATACAACAAGGAGTTCCGCCCTATGGGTTCAGCCACCAATGTCACCTGCATCCATTACGGCACAACCTGGGATGATGACACCTTGCTGGAGGAGATAAAGCAGAACAACCTGGAGCTGGAAAGAATAGACGGGATAAAACGGCACTTCAGGTATGACTGGAAGGAAATAACCAGATACAACCGGGATTATGGCAGATATGTTATTCAAGAGAGGGAGAGGCTTGGCGAAGACCATCCGCTATTCAGGACTCAATATGCCTTGTTACCCATCAAAGGCGGCGGAAGGTTTCTATCCCGGCAGCAAATAGCTCAGATGATAGGGAGTCATCAAAGGCTACAGTCGCCCCATAAAGCAGGAACTCTGTATATCGCTGGTGTCGACCTGGCTGGAGAAGCCACGCAGGAAATGTCGTTGCTGCGCGGAGCCCGTCCTGAGCAAGATTCTTCGGTCGCTTCCCCTTCGCTACGCTCAGGGCTTCGGCTTACCCCTCAGAATGACAAGGAGCGAAGGGTTCGCAATGACAGGGAAAGGAGCCAGGATTCCACCGTTATCACCATTGCTGAGGTAGATATGCCCAACAGATTGCCAGTATTGAGGATAGTGGAGCAGTATCAATGGACAGGGATAACCCATAGCCAGCTATATCCACAAATGGTGGAAATTCTAAAGAACATATGGAATTGCCATCGCATTGCTGTCGATGCTACCGGGCTTGGTCAGCCTGTAGCCAGTTTCCTGAAGAAGGAGCTGGGTAGCAAGGTGATTCCATTCACGTTCACCCAGAGGAGCAAGTCCGCACTGGGATTCGAGCTATTATCCTACATAAATTCAAACCGGCTAAAGCTATACCAGCAGGACGGTTCCAGGGAGTATCGGGAGACGATGTTTCAACTGGAAAAAGCAAAGGCGCAATATCGACCCAATCAGACGGTAAATTTCTATGTTCCGCCCTGGGAGGGACATGATGATTTTCTAATGAGCCTTGCCCTGCTAACAGTCGCTGCTAAAGAATCCACAGTTCGCCACGCTAAAGGCTCAACCAGAGATTATAGTTAACCAAAAATTTCTAAATTCTAAGCTCTGAATCCCAAACAATATTAAAAATCAAACATAAAAAGTCAAAATGACAAATTAAAATGTAAGAACCCAAGCTTGAAATCGTAAATACTAAGCACTAAACCCTAAACAAATCCTGATATCTAAATTCAAAACTGAATTTAGCAGCTATCAGCCTTCAGCCATTGGCTAACTGCTGATTGCTGATTACTGACCGCTGGCTGTTGACTACTCACCCAACAGGTTGGGTAAATCCTTGCTCAAAACGCTTAACTCATCTATTCTCTTCTTAGTTTCCGATAACTGCCCTTCATATTGCGCAGCGTAAGCCGTAGCTTGCTCATAAAAATCCCTCACCCTGGGCACAAACGATAGCTGCGAGAATATCACGGCAACATCAATGAAATGCTTTTCGGCAGGGAAATCGCCTCCCCTTATCATGGCATTCGGGGAAAGCTCTTTAATATAGCCACTAACGTTTTTCACCATATCCATGTTCATCTCTCTGCCCGGCCCGGCGATGATGTACAGCGCTTTGCCGGCATCCCTGGGGTTGCAGTCGATGGAAAGTTCACTCAAGGTAGCATCCATAGCCTGCGTTCCCCTGAAGCTCTCCAAAGCTTTATCACGGAACTTTTTCTTATTTATCTCCCAGGGGAAGCGAAAACTGGGGAGCACAGTCCTCCCGATACCAACAGTGGTCCACCCTTCAATAGAGGCAATCACATCACCAGCATCCACTGTCCTTGAACCCACGAACTTACCCTTAGTTACCTCGCCAGCACATAACAAATCGTAAAAAGGCTCAGCGATTTGCCGGTTTATCTTTTCCATATTATTTATCAGACTCATGTCCTTTCTGACATATCTCTGGTTATCCGCCAGGAAAACAGCATCCACTACATCGTAGACTGATTTAAGGCAGGTGGCAGTATTGTAAACACTTCGATCTTCAGTTGACTGCTCATGCTCAAAAGGAAGGACAATAAGGGCAAAAAGGGGCTTGCTGAGATATCGCTCTTTAATCATCCTGGCGATCACCGGTATCCCTCCCGAGCCAGTGCCACCGGCAGCGCCAGCGACAATCATAAAGCCATGGGTTTCATAAAACCTTGGCTCCGCCCTTATCGCATCCATCACCTTATCGCCATCCTCCTTAGCCAGCTTGGCGCCAAGCTCATTTATCTTGCCAACACCATGTCCCAGTGTCTGACGCAAGCCAATAAGTATGCGATGCATGTAATCGTTCTTAACATACTGTAATCCGGTAAGGTCAGCCTGGTCAGTATTCACCGCCAGGACATGCGGAGCAATGACTGCCTTGCGCTCCGTCCGCGCCTTAAGATTTAACCTGGCAAACTGGTCGGCAATCCGACAACCGCATTGCCCCAATCCGATAACTGTTAGCTTCATCTGTTACCTCCTAATAGCATTAGTCGTAATAATAACGTCGTGGCCTTATCACAAAAAACCAGACCAGGACACCAACACCCACCGCTGCTAAGCTTATAATAGCGATAAGTCCCCATAATGGCAACCGCCCGGTATGAAAAGACTGGATAATGGTCCAGTGTCCTTCATTCGCTGCGGCGTCTACAGCCCTGACTTTCCAATAGTAGGTGCCGCCGGACAAGGCATGCTCTTTAGGTAAAGCATAAGCGATAGTGTCATCGAGAGCGGTAACGTTTTCGCTGGGGATGGAGAGAGAAACTACAGGAGCAGTGAAATTTATGCTATCGGTGGATATCTGCAACTCGTAGCTGGCGATGCCACTCGCGTCAGTTACATTGGACCATTCAAATGCGGGAGCTACCTTGCCCACAAAGCCAACTCCAGTGCCATTTGCTGGCAAGAGAGGCTCTGGAGCCGGTGGCGGGTTCTCCTCCATAAAGAAGATAGCATTGACTTCTGGCATGCCCTCCACAACTACCTCCTGTGCACCATGCATTCCTTTAGCCTTAAAAATAACAGTACCGGTAGAGGGAAAATTGCCATCACTGGTGGTAACAGTGCTGGCTGTCTTATCCTCATAAATAATGGTCAGTGAGATACCAGGCTCAAAGCCACCGCCGGTTACAGTTATAGTCAGGCCCACATAGCCTGGAGAGGTGGAACTCGTTGTCGGCGCCAATGTCATCCCCGGAGCTACTGTGAACTTAACATTTTCAACTTCGGTATACTTGGTATATTTACCTGAGGCATCTACCTCGTATTTTCCTTTAACACTGGGCGGCACCTCAAAAGTAGCGCTCCAGCTGCCAAGCTTATCGGTTTCCGCCTCCTCAATCTGCGGCACCACTTCATCATCATACTTTATCTTGATACTCGCCTCTTCCTTTTCAAATCCCGTGGCGCTTACCGTGACGATGTCGCCCACGGAGCCTGATTTCGGATTCAAGCTTATGCTCGGCTTTACGGTGAATTCGACCTCATCGACGTCTGCATAAACGGTATCGTCACCTTTAGCATCTATATCATGCTTTCCTTTGATAGATTCAGGAATGACAAAAGTCGCTGTCCAACTGCCATACTCGTCAGTTTCCGCTCCCTCAATCTGCTCCACCACATCGTCATCATACCTTATCTTAATGCTCTCCTCGTCCTCGGCAAACCCGGTGCCGGTTACCTCAACCTCGTCTCCCACAAACCCATCCTCATCCTCCAGTTCAATCTTTGGCTCCACGGTGAAATGCTCTTTTGCGCAGGCTGTGCTGGTATAGCAAACACAAACATAATGGTCGCCGCTGCAGCTCTCAGGAATATCAAAGTGATATGTAAAATTGTCATCAGCATCGAAATCTTCCTCTATCAGCTCGCCGTCAAAGCAGTCAGAGCCCTCAACACAATAATAGATATCCACGTCAACGGAACCGAAGTCATATCCATGGATAGTCACATCGCGTCCCACATTACCTGATTCAGGGTAAAGCGTGATGCTGGGAGCAGCCTGAACTTGCTCAGGGATAGCAAGAACCGGGATTGCTATAAGACAGATGAGCAAAGCAATAATTAGCCGCGGTAATAACTTCATTTAACAGCCCCCCTTGTTTGTCATTGCGATCTTTCTGTTCGTCATTGCACCATTATAACGTGAGATTGCTTCGGCACTTTGTGCCTCGCAATGACGTAAGGCGTGTCATTGCAAGGTCTTTTCTTTGTCATTGCGAGCCGAAGGCGTGGCAATCTCAAGCCCTCTCACCACACAAAATAGCATTCCCCATTTCCGGCTCATTGTATCATAATAATGAAACTCCAGTACAAAAGTAAATACCCAGCCTGGGAGAAAATGTTTGTTATACCATGCTTGCCATCGCAAACAAAGGTGGCGATATTATACAAGGTCATGCCCAAGATAACCACAACTATCTGCCCCATTTAAAACAGGGGAGATGCTGGTAAACAATCTATTGTTTTCGCTGTCCTTCCGCACCACAGGAAGTAAACCAAAATACCGGCGACGATCGTACCGGTTACTATCGTCCACCAGTATTGGCTGAGCGATGATGGCGCTGTAGAGCAATAACCAGGTCAAGAGCCTGGTTATTCACTCTGTGCTGGCTGTGCTGGCTGTCCTGGTTTCCTCCTCCTTCTCCAGCCCCAAATCGCTCCCCAGGTAATCAAGCCAACACCGGCTATTATGTCAAAGATAGACCACCCATCGATGCTGCGTGACACCGTGAACTCTCCGCTCAACCCGGCGACTTCTACCTCATACTGTCCATAATCCATTCCAGACAGAGTGAAGCTTACCTCCTGGCTCTGTCCTGCAGCCAGTGTCACTTCCTTGGCATCTACTGTTTCTCCATTCAACTTCAGCTCAGCAATATAAGTGCCTTCTTCCCCACCGTTATTGGCAACATTGGCAGTGATGGTAACATTCTCTCCTGTCACTGCCACGAAGATGTTTTTCCTTATCTGTGGGCTCAGCTCAATGTTCAAGGCGCTCGGCACGAAACTAGCTGGGGGAGGAGCAGGAGCAAGTTCTGCTATTATGGCGACTGTGCTGCAGTGCTTTATCAGCCCGGTTGCCTTACCAATCTCAGCTACACGACCTGTAATGGTTGGTAAACCAACCCAACTGCCCTGTTCGGTATCATAGTAGGCAACAGCCACCGAAGCAGTAGATTCCGGCAGCTCATTGGGGTCATAGTTCAACACTGCTGTGATATTCTGGTCGAAGGTAACACCGGAGCAGCAATGTGGCGTGTTGCGATTGCCGCAAGAGCTTAAAGTATAGTTGCCGGTTAAGTTATAAACTGAACCGATTATTACTGAACCATCCGGCGCCGGCGGTGATTCCTCTGCCACTCTCATCACCAGTGCTGTTGGCGCTTTGTTAGTGTCATCACAAATCACCCTGGTGCCACGTTCAATCTCCAGGAAGTTGGTGTTATTAACGTCGGATACCACAACGTCTTTGAGAATTGTGCCAGTAGCATATGCGATTTTCACCCTGGTTATCTTTCCCAGCATGTCTATGTCGAGATAGAGGCTGCCGCCACCACCACCACCACCACCGCCACCTCCACCGCCACCACCGCCAGGTGCCCTGATATGCAGGCTCACCGGAACGACCTGTGGGGTGTTGTTCGCTTCGGTGGCATTTATGGTGATGTTGGCGGAATAATCCCCTGCAGACATATTTGTTATATTCACTGATACAGTCACAGTGTTATGGTCACCGCTGGAAGTGCCATTTTCCGGCATTTCACTGAGCCAGGCAGCGTCATCGGTTAGCGTCCAGTTGATTATCCCTCCACCCGAGTTCCATATCTCCAGTATCTTATTTGCCGGGTTTGAACTACCGCGGGTAGCACTGAAGCTCAGGCTTGCCGGGCTGAAGGATATCCCCGGCGGTGGCACGCTAATATGCAGGCCCACAGGAACAACCTGTGGAGTGTTATTCGCCCCGGGGGCACTTATGTTGATGTTGGCAGTGTAGTTTCCAGCAGACATACCTGCTATATTAACGGAAACAACTACCGAAGTGTTATCGCTTGGACCTGTGGAGTTGCCGCTTGTGGGACTCTCACTGAGCCAGTCATGACCCAGATAGTCAGCATCATCGCTTAGCGTCCAGTTGAGCATCCCTTCACCCGAGTTCCATATCTCGAGCGTCTCATTTGCCGGATTTGTGCCGCCCGCAACAGCACTGAAAGTGAGGTTTGCCGGGCTGAAGGATATCCACCGCGGTGGCACACTAATATGCAGGCTCACCGGAACGACCTGTGGAGTGTTATTCGCCCCGGAGGCACTTATGTTGATGTTGGCAGTGTAGTTTCCAGCAGACATATTTGTTATATCCGCCGCTACCGTCACATTGTCATATTCACCTGTGGAGTTGCCACTTATCGGCATTTCGCTGAGCCAGGCAGCGTCATCGCTTAGCGACCAGTTGAGCATCCCTCCACCCGAGTTCCATATCTCAAGCGTCTTATTTGCTAGGTTTGAATCACCGGCAACAGCACTGAAACTCAGGTTCAACGGGCTGAAGCATATCCTCGGCCCTAACACAACCTCCACTCCAGAATCTCCCGTTATGTCTTCGAAAATATGCTCTGAAGAAGCGAGATAATATCCCAGCAAGCCGTTAAAGGTGTGAAATCCCGACTCGGCATCATCAGGCACAGTCACCTTATACACCGCGGCAAGGGGAGTACCATTGCTAAACGGCCCACTCCAGACAATCTGTGCTTTATTCCCTGTAGCTATAACAAAACTTGGTGTTGGGGTGCACCATGTTCCACTGACGGTCACATTCCAACCAGCAGGAGCAAGATCAACAACGGTGATAAGCCTGAAGTCATCATCAGGCGCAGTGAGGTTCACGGTGACATCGAACGTTTCCCCTTTATCCACCACCGCGGGCAGAACCCTGATTGGATTAGCTCCTTGCGCCAGAGCTATACCCAGAGGCATGAGGGCGACAACCATCAATGCCACTATAGTAAACAACACTACAGATGATCTCATTTCTTTAATTATACCACGAACGTCGTTCAAACGACCAGAGACATGCCTGTATCCACCCAACTACCCAACTCTAGCAGTTATGTGCAGCTTTGAGGATGTGTCCAGGCGTCGACCGACTCCATGGCCTTCCATGCAGTAAGCTGCCACTCTTCGTGCTCCGCGCCATACTCGTCCTTCGGCACGAAATTGGCTTTATTGACGCTTTCCATAGCATACGTCACGTCGCACGCCACGGGGACAAGCCCGTAGTCACCTTCGAAGTCAATGATGTATCCGTCAGCCAATAGTACCGGCGTTGTGAGGTTTATGTAGATGGGATAACTCGGATTTCTGGAGCCGGGCATGGTATCCATATCTAGAGTGTGGTAGCACCATTTTTCAGCCCGCTGCCAGTACCATCCGGTGTCATCCACAGCATTCTCATAGACTGCACTTGGTTGAGCGCTTGAACACGAGTCCTCGGGCTCGTCACCACCTTCCAGAGGTTCCTCGGATAGCGTGACCAGCACATCAGTTAGCAGGTCCGCGTTAACATCGCGAGTCTCTCCCACTATATCGCTGGGGACTGTTATCATCATCTTAAAGTCGCCCGTTACGCACGATTGGTATTCTCCCACTACGGGATCTGCGCCCAAGTGGTATCCAGCCCAGGCCAAATCACAGTCATCCAGCGGGAAGAGATTGATTCCTGGTGCGGCAGTGTTGGGGACGGTCACGTTATACACTGCGCTAAAGACAGTGTCCTTAGCATAAATCCCATGCCAGGTAATCTCCACCACATTGGTCGTCCTGTTTATAGCTCTGTCAGCCGCCGGAGTACACCACGTTTTATTAGTGTCAACCGTCCAACCAGCAGGAGCTTGGTCGACCACAGAGATGGCGTTGAAGTCAGCTGTCGGTGAAGTGAAGTTCACGTAGACAGTAAATGTGTCTCCAGGATATGTCTCGTCTGGCAGTAGATTATTACCAGGCAGATCCCTCATAACATCGATATCGGTAGGCTCCGTGACGTCCAGGATTATCGGAAGGATAAATGTGCTACCAGTTATGGTGATAAAGGCATTGTAAGTTGTTCCTTTCGCTAAACCCGTGGTATTAACAGTTACCAACACCGTATCAGACTCACTGGCATTGAGGGTACCATTGGTGATGTTCTGGCTAAGCCAGCTCATGTTCCCATTGGGGTCATAGGTTACATTTGAGGAGTCCCAGTTCAGTGTGCCACCACCACAGTTAGTTATAGTGTAAGTGGCGGTAACAATTGTATTTGGCGCAACTGTCAAGGGTAGACTTCCGGGATCGACGCAAATTTTTGGCAGATGCGCCTCAAAGTTCGCCGTTACACTCTTATCACCATCCATGGTTATATTGGTGGGATTGACGCTTCCACTCAGGTCTCCACTCCAGTTCACAAAGGTATACCCACTTGCCGCTACGGCATTAACTGTCACGTTCTCACCACAAGTCCACGTTGTCGTGTTGGGATAGCCGGATGGCGTTACTCCATTCACCGTCACATTTCCACCACCAGGGCTAACATCTACCATCAGGTCATAACCTGGCACAGAACAATTAGCAGTTACGCTCTTGTCACTATTCATGGTTATGTTGTGAGTTTGCGCCCCAGCATCCGACCAGCTATCAAATTCACAGCACACAGCACTGTCATCAGCACTGACTGTTACATCCCCGCCTTCGCCAATCCCCGTGAATGTCTCGCTTCCACCAGCTGATACTGTGCCACTCGCTGCTCCACTAACATTTATCGGACAGCAGCCATCCGAGGTCACTGTCAGATTATAGGTTACCGCACTGAAGTGCGCCGTTACACTCTTATCACCATCCATGGTTATATTGGTGGGATTGACGCTTCCACTGAGGTTTCCACTCCAGTGGTCAAACTCGTACCCACCTGCCGCTACCGCATTAACTGTTACCTCATCACCACAATTCCACGTCGTCGTGTTGGGATAGCTCGATGGTGTTGTTCCATTCACCGTCACATTTCCACCACCACCAGGGCTAACATTTACCGTCAGATTATAACTTGGCACAGAACAATAAGCAGTTACGCTCTTATTACTATCCATGGTTATCGTGTGAGTCTGCGCCCCAGCATCCGACCAGCTATCAAATCCACAGCACACAGCACTGTCATCAGCACTGACTGTTACATTCCCGCCTTCACCAATCCCTGTGAATGTCTGGCTTCCACCAGCTGATACTGTGCCGCTCGCTGCTCCACTAACATTTATCGGACAGCAGCCATCTGAAGTCACTGTCAGGTTATAGATTGGGGTGAAGTGGGCGGTAACATTCTTATCGGAAGTCATTGTTATATCGGTGGGATTGACGCTTCCACTCAGGTCTCCACTCCAGTTGACAAAGCAATACCCACCCGCAGGTACGGCAGTGAGGTTAACCAGCTCACTCTCATTAAAGGTGTAACTATGAGGATAGGAGCCTGGAGCAGCACCATTTACTTCGATATCACCCGAACCACCGAGGCTAACATCAACCGTCAGATTATAGTGTATCCCGACGTGGGTGAAGTACGCGATTACATCCTTATTGGAATCCATGGTTATATTCACCGGGGTCGCGTTCCCACTCAGAGCTCCACCCCAGTGGTCGAAGCTATAACCACTTGCCACTACAGCATTGAGGGTCACGTTGTCACCACAGACCCATGTTGTGCTGTTGGGATAGCTCGATGGTATTGCTCCGTTCACCGTGACGTTACCACCACCACTCGGGGTAACATTTACCGTCAGGGTACAGGTTATCTCACTGAATGTGGCACTAATGGTGTGATTGGCAATGACATTGGTGAATGTGTAGTTTGCCACAGCACCTTGCGATACATTATCAACCAGGACATCGGCTATGTCATAGCAAGAATCAGCAGTGATTTTGAATGCCTGGTCAGCACCACAGTCAACGCTCACATCACCCGAAGGCGAGATACTCCCATTGGTTCCCGCAGTGGCGGTGATGGTGTATGTCTTGATGGCGAATGTGGCACTAATGGTGTGATTGGCAGTGACATTGGTGAATGTGTAGTTTGCCACAGCACCTTGCGATACATTATCAACCAGGACATCGGCTATGTCATAGCAAGAATCAGCAGTGATGTCGAATGTCTGGTCAGCACCACAGTCAACGCTCACGTCACCCGAAGGCGAGATACTGCCATTGTCACCGGCGGTGGCGTTGATGGTGTAAGTCTTGATGGCGAATGTGGCACTAATGGTGTGATTGGCAGTGACATTGGTGAATGTGTAGTTTGCCACAGCACCTTGCGATACATTATCAACCAGGACATCGGCTATGTCATAGCAAGAATCAGCAGTGATGTCGAATGTCTGGTCAGCACCACAGTCAACGCTCACGTCACCCGAAGGCGAGATACTGCCATTGTCACCGGCGGTGGCGTTGATGGTGTAAGTCTTGATGGCGAATGTGGCACTAATGGTGTGATTGGCAGTGACATTGGTGAATGTGTAGTTTGCCACAGCACCTTGCGATACATTATCAACCAGGACATCGGCTATGTCATAGCAAGAATCAGCAGTGATGTTGAATGCCTGGTCAGCACCACAGTCAACGCTCACATCACCCGAAGGCGAGATACTCCCATTGTCGCCCGCAGTGGCGGTGATGGTGTAAGTCTTGATGGTGAATGTGGCACTAATGGTGTGATTGGCAATGACATTGGTGAATGTGTAGTTTGCCACAGCACCTTGCGATACATTATCAACCAGGACATCGGCTATGTCATAGCAAGCGTCAGCAGTGATGTTGAATGTCTGGCTAGCACCACAGGCAACGCTCACAGCACCCGAAGGTGCGATATTTCCATTGGCTCCCGCTGTGGCGTTGATGGTGTAACTCCTGATGGCGAATGTGGCACTAATGGTGTGATTGGCAGTCACATTGGTGAATGTGTAGCTTGCCACAGCACCGACAGGAGAACCATCAACAACAACATCGCCTATGTCATAACAAGCGTCAGCAGTGATGTTGAATGTCTGGCTAGCACCACAGGCAACGCTCACAGCACCCGAAGGTGCGATATTTCCATTGGCTCCCGCAGTGGCAGTGATGGTGTATGTCTTGATGGCGAATGTGGCATTAATTGTATGATTAGTGGTGACATTGATGAATGTGTAGCTTGGCACAGCGCCGACAGAAAAACCATCAACAACGACATCTTCTATCTCATAGCAAGCGTCAGCAGTGATTTTGAATGCCTGGTCAGCACCACAGTCAACGCTCACATCACCCGAAGGCGAGATACTCCCATTGGTTCCCGCAGTGGCGGTGATGGTGTATGTCTTGATGGCGAATGTGGCACTAATGGTGTGATTGGCAGTGACATTGGTGAATGTGTAGTTTGCCACAGCACCTTGCGATACATTATCAACCAGGACATCGGCTATGTCATAGCAAGAATCAGCAGTGATGTCGAATGTCTGGTCAGCACCACAGTCAACGCTCACGTCACCCGAAGGCGAGATACTGCCATTGTCACCGGCGGTGGCGTTGATGGTGTAAGTCTTGATGGCGAATGTGGCACTAATGGTGTGATTGGCAGTGACATTGATGAATGTGTAGTTTGCCACAGCGCCGACAGAAAAACCATCAACAACGACATCTTCTATCTCATAGCAAGCGTCAGCAGTGATGTTGAATGTCTGGTCAGCACCACAGTCAACGCTCACAGCACCCGAAGGTGCGATATTTCCATTGGCTCCCGCTGTGGCATTGATGGTGTAAGTCTTGATGGCGAATGTGGCACTAATGGTGTGATTGGCAGTGACATTGGTGAATGTGTAGTTTGCCACAGCACCTTGCGATACATTATCAACCAGGACATCGGCTATGTCATAGCAAGAATCAGCAGTGATTTTGAATGCCTGGTCAGCACCACAGTCAACGCTCACATCACCCGAAGGTGCGATATTCCCATTGGTTCCCGCAGTGGCGGTGATGGTAAATGGACCAGGCACAGAACAATTAGCAGTTACGCTCTTATCACTATCCATGGTTATCGTGTGAGTTTGCGCTCCAGCGTCTGACCAACTATCAAATTCACAGCACACAGCACTATCATCAGCACTCAATGTTACATTCCCGCCTTCACCAATTTCCAAGAATGTCTGGCTTCCACCAGCTGATACTGTGCCGCTCGCTGCTCCACTAACATTTATCGGACAGCAGCCATCCGAGGTCACTGTCAGATTATAGGTTACCAGACATACCATGACTACCACACTCGTGGTGTCATCGTCACTGCAGCCATTGGCATCGGTTACTGTCAAAGTATAATCACCCGCCATAGCTGTGGTGGCATTACTTATGCTCGGTGATTGCGCACCGCTGGTGTAGCCACCAGGCCCACTCCAGCTGTAGCTTGTCATGTTATCAGGACCACCAGTTAAGTCTATGGTGCTTCCCTCACATACCGGCGTGTTGCTTGACGCTGAGGCTGTGGGTTTGGCATTGACTACCACATTCGTGGTGTCATCGTCACTGCAGCCATTGGCAGCGGTTACTGTCAAAGTATAATCACCCGCCATAGCTGTGGTGGCATTATTTATGCTCGGTGATTGCGCACCGCTGGTGTAACTAAGTGGCCCACTCCAACTGTAGCTTGTCATCCCATCAGGGCCACCAGTTAAGTCTATCGTGCTTCCCTCACATACCGGTGAGTTGCTTGACGCTGAGGCTGTGGGTTTGGCATTGACTACCACACTGGTGCTGTCATCGTCACTGCAGCCATTGGCATCGGTTACTGTCAAAGTATAATCACCCGCCATAGCTGTGGTGGCATTACTTATGCTCGGTGATTGCTCACCGCTGGTAAAGCCATCAGGCCCACTCCAGCTGTAGCTCGTCATCCCACCAGGACCACCAGTTAAGTCTATGGTGCTTCCCTCACATACCGGCGTGTTGCTTGACGCTGAGGCTGTGGGTTTGGCATTGACTACCACATTCGTGGTGTCATCATCACTGCAGCCATTGGCATCGGTTACTGTCAAAGTATAATCACCCGCCATCGCTGTGGTGGCGTTACTTATGCTCGGTGATTGCTCACTGCTGGTGTAACTAAGTGGCCCACTCCAGCTGTAGCTTGTCATCCCACCAGGCCCACCAGTTAAGTCTATGGTGCTTCCCTCACATACCGGCGTGTTGCTTGACGCTGAGGCTGCGGGTTTGGCATTGACTACCACGCTAGTGCTGTCATCATCACTGCAGCCATTGGCATCGGTTACTGTCAAAGTATAATCACCCGCCATAGCTGTGGTGGCATTACTTATGCTCGGTGATTGCTCACCGCTGGTGTAGCCACCAGGCCCACTCCAGCTGTAGCTTGTCATCCCACCAGGCCCACCAGTTAAATCTATGGTGCTTCCCTCACATACCGGTGAGTTGCTCGACGCTGAGGCTGTGGGTTTGGCATTGACTACCACATCCGTGGTGTCATCGTCGCTGCAGCCATTGGCATCGGTTACCGTCAAAGTATAGTCTCCCGCCATCGCTGTGGTGGCGTTACTTATGCTCGGTGATTGCTCACTGCTGGTGTAACTAAGTGGCCCACTCCAGCTGTAGCTTGTCATCCCACCAGGCCCACCAGTTAACTCTATGGTGCTTCCCTCACATACCGGTGAGTTGCTCGACGCTGAGGCTGTGGGTTTGGCATTGACTACCACGTAATTGATCTTAGTCGTGATATTTGAGCCGTACTCATTGGTGACATTCAAACTTACCGTGTAGTTACCAGCACTGCTGTAGTTTACTGTGTGCGGTCCTTGCGTTGACGCACTTGAAGGACTGCCTCCAGGAAAGTCCCAGCTCCAGCCTGTCGGATTCCCCGTCGATAAATCGGTGAAGTTAACCGTTAACGGAGCACAGCCGCCGGTGGGAGCACCACTGAAGGCTGCCGTCGGTGCAGCACCAATTACCGTGACGTAATTGGTCTTGGTCTCGATATCAGAGCCACACTCATTGGTGACATTCAAACTTACGTTGTAAGTGCCGGCAACGGTGTAGGTATGAGTTACATTCTGAGTGCTGTAATCCTCATTACCGTTACCATCTACATCCCAGCTCCAGGAATCAATCTCACCCGTCGATAAGTCAGTGAAGTTAACTGAGGTGTTTACACAGGGGTTGGTGTTATTGGCGGTGAAGTTTGCCACTGGTGCAGCCTTCACCGTTATGTTTATCTGAGGGAACGCTTCGCTTGCCGGGTTGCTCAGATAATCGGTGTAGTTTATCCGCGTGTCGGGATATACGCCCACTGGTTGATAGCCGGTGTTATTAAAGGTTACATTGAACGTGATGGTCTTGGTATCGCCTATGCTGATGGAGCTCCAATTCCAGGTCAGGTTCTGGCCACTTGTTGAATTTGGCGGGGGAACAGCGCTTCCATTCACATAATTCACATCACCGGGCAGAACATCGGTCACCACGACATCGGTGCCAGCCATGGCGGACAACTCTCCGGCGATATCTTGATATATAGCCTCCAGGTCAGTTGAGTTTGCAGCATAGTAATATTTGCCACCGGTTATATTGGCGATACTTTGCATCATTGTTTGATCAACATCTGTCCCCAATCCAATGGTGTAAATGATAATCGTATTGTTAGCAGCCTCTTGTGCTGCGCCCACAGGATCGCGCCCACGATTCCATACGCCATCGGAAAGCAGAACCTCGGCATAAATGGTGGGCGGCCTATCCCGGCCATTATCAATAAGCTCTGCGTTAGCCTCATAAATACCCTCGCCTATATTGGTAAAAGTAAAAGCACCGGCTGACAAGCTATCTATGGAGCTGTTTGTCGCTGACTGGTCAAAAGTCAAATTTTGATCAAGCCTTGCATCCACCGGCCCCCACCAAGGACACCCGAAAGATACCAGCCCCGATTGGTCATTTGTGGAGTTAAGCAGGCCCACGAAAGTTTTGGCGGCAGCTTTAGCATTATCCAGCTTCGTTCCTCTCATCGACCCTGAGCGGTCGATGACGAGCATGACGTCTATAGGAAAGTGCTCCCCCACTCCCTCGCCAGCGCCGGTAACGTTGATGGTTACCGTTGCCTGGTCACCTATGCAGATAGTCTCTGGAGATACGCTCTTTTCGACTTCCAGATGGGGTGGATCAGAACCGCCACCTACCGGTGGCGTTGACTCACCTTCCATGGTTGTACCTGATGGGGCAGACGAACTAGCGCCACCCCCCGGAGGATCAGGGCTACCCCCGGGATATTCCGGGGTTTCCAGGACCAATAAGATGGCTGTGCCGGTCTTTCCGGTGGTATGAGTGCCTGTTACCACCCACCCTCCTATGTGCCCTGAAGTATATGTACATCCTTCCCAACTTCCGCCAGCCCCAGGCTCTATGGTGAAGCTTGTATCCTGGGTAACATCGCCCAGACTATTTTCTTGAGCATCGAAAGCTTCAGCACTGTAAGCCTGTGTCTCCGCACCACCGCCATCTATGAAGGCATTATAAGGTGAGATTACAATGTAATCGACGTCACCCCCACCTGCCAGCACTGCTCCACTACCAGCGGGCAGTGCCATGGCGATGAGAATAACAACACTGAGTAGCGAAAACGCTATTCGTTTCACATAAAACCCCCGCCTACACTAGCACAATAGGACTTCAGTACTAGTACCTTTGTATATTTTACGTCGCCGTGTCAGAAATTGCAAGTTCAATTTAGTTACCTTTACTTGTATTTAGTTCCAAATCGTTCCCTTTATTTTCGAGTTTTCCATCGTCATTGCGGTGAGCTGAAACCCTGAGCGTAGCGAAGGGCCAAGGCGTGGCAATCCCGGTGGGGCATGAGATTGCGGAGCTTGTTCCGAGTGAAACGAGGAATCCCGCTCTAGATTGCTTCGTCGCTAGCGCTCCTCGCAATGACAGGAGGGGGCGTGCCTCGCAATGACAAAGGGGATATCATTGTCAGTTGCTTCGCCTCTGGATTTTGTAGTTGCCTGATTCATCAGGCACAATTGCCCAATAAATTGGGCAACTACATTTTAAAACTACGCCTCGCAATGACAGAAGGCGGCGTGCCTCTCAATCACAGAAGATGTTTAAAAATGTAGTGCGAGGCTTTAGCCTCGTGCGCACGACCCTGAAGGGTCGCACTACAAAAGGGGGGCCTCGCAATGACAGAAGGTCATTGCCAGCCTTTTTTTAATTGTCATTGCGAGCGAAGCGTGGCAATCTCGGTGGGGCATGAGATTGCTTCGGCACGAAGTGCCTCGCAATGACAAAGGGGATATCATTGTCAGTTGCTTCGCCCCCGGATTTCGTAGTTGCCTGATTCATCAGGCATAATCGCCCAATCAATTGGGCAACTACATTATCAAACTGAGATTGCTTCGTCGCTAACGCGCCTCGCAATGACAGAAGAGGCGTGTGCCTCGCAACGGCAGGAGAGGGGTTGTTGTTGCCAGCGTTGTTTACCTGTCGTCGCGAGCCTCTTTTCAATTGTCATTGCGAGCCGAAGGCGTGGCAATCTCAACAAATCAAAGGGCAAAAATGAAAAAGCGGTCAGTAATCGGCGGTCAGCTGATAGCTGATAACTGATAACTGAAATATGCCAAACAATCTATGCCGCTCTTTTTCGCCACAGGAAGTAAGCCAAAAGCACAACAGCGACTATCCCGATTACTATCGTCCACCAGTATCGGCTGAGCCATGGTTGTGGTGGCGGCGGGCCTATTTGCCCCACATGTAGACTAACCGGAACTGTCTGCGGACTATTGCTTGCCCCGGGACTAGTTATGGTGATATTGGCGGAATAATCCCCACCAGACATACCCGCTGTATTCACCGATACAGTTACCGATGTCGTATCATGTGCGCTCGTGGAGCTGCCGCTTGTCGGATTCTGGCTAAGCCAGGCAGCATCATCACTTACAGACCAGTTAAGTATCTCAATGCCTGAGTTCCAGATCCCAAGTGTCTTGTTTGCGAGGGTTGAGCCTGCCTCAACAGCAGTGAAAGTAAGACTTTCAGGGGTGAAGGATATCTGTGGCGCTGCTTCGCTAATATGCAGGCTAACGGGGACGATTCGCGGACTGTTGCCTGCCTCATCAGCCGTTATAGTGATGCCGGCGGAATAATCCCCGGCAGACATACCCGCTGTATTCACCGATACGGTTACTCTATCATACTCCCCTATCGAACTGCCGCTTGTGGGATTCTCCCTAAGCCACTCAGCATCATCACTTACAGACCAGTTAAGTATCTCAATGCCTGAGTTCCAAATCGCAAGTGTCTCGGTTGTGTGGGTTGAGCCTCCCTCAACAGCAGTGAAGGTAAGACTTTCAGGGTTGAAGGATATCTGTGGCTCTGCTGAGCTAATATGCAGGCTAATGGGGACGATCCGCGGACTGTTGCTTGCCTCATCAGCCGTTATAGTGATATTGGCGGAATAATCCCCGGCAGACATACCTGTTATATCAACCGATACGGCTATTGTATCATGCTCGCTCGTGGAGCTGCCGCTTGCGGGACTCTCGCTAAGCCATTCAGCATCATCACTCAGCGTCCAGCTAATTGTACCAATTCCTGAGTTCCAGATCTCCAGTGTCACGGCGGCAGGGGTTGAACCCGGGGTCGCACTGAAACCGCAGCTCGTCGGGCTGCAGGAGATAAGCGGCGTGGCGGATACAGGAACTTCTACTTCAGAATCACCCGTTATGTTCTCATAATAAGGTCCGTCGGCGCCAAAATAATATCCCAGAAAACCGTTAAAGGTATGAATTCCTGCCGAGGCATCATCAGGGACAGCTACCCTGTACACCACATTAAATGAAGTACCGCTGTCAAAGCCCACACCGATCTCCCCAAACCAGGTAATCTCCGCGTTATTGTCCGTAGCTTTAAGAGCATCGGCACTCGGCGCAGACCACGTTTTATTAATGGTCACATTCCAACCATCAGGGGCAAGGTCGCTGAGAACGATGGCATTGAATTTATCAGCGGGGGCGATGAAGGTCACGGTGACATCGAACGACTCCCCTCTTTCCACCGTGTCAGGCAAAGTCCTGTCTGGATTGGCTTCCTGCGCCAAAGCCATATCCAGGGGCATGAGGGCAACCGCCATCAACGCCATTATAGTAGCAAATGCTATAAACAATCTCATTTCGTCAATTATACCAACCACCCCTCTTTCAATGCAAGGGGTTGTGAGATTGCCACGCCTTCGGCTCGCAATGACAGGTTGATAGCTATCAGCCTTCAGCTTCATACCGATTGCTTTTTCATTTTTGCTCTGTCATTTTACCCTTTGATTTTTGAGTTTTGCGAGATTGCTTCGCTGCGCTCGCAATGACAGTTTGGTAGCTATTAGCTATCAGCTTTCAGCCATTAGTTAACCGCTGACCGCTGACCACTGACTGCTCTGTCATTTTGCCTTTTGACTTTCTTTGAGGTATCACCTATCTATCTGAACTAGATCAGGGGGCTGGCTGAATCCACCTAACTACCCAACTTTAGCTAGGAAACTCCCAGGAATGAACCGACTCCATGGCCTTCCAGATGGAAAGCTGCCACTCCGGATGGGGGTTCTCTTCCACGTCAATCGGCGTGAATAGCCAATGATTAATGCTTATCATAGCATACGACACGTTGCATGTCCTGGGTACAAGCCCGTAATCGCCTTCGAAGTCAAAGGTGCATCCCGCAGCTAATAGATCTAGCGTTGTCAGGTTTATGTACAATGGCTCCAGTGGGGGCAGGTCATTTGTAAGTATATCAAAATAGCTGTCTTTGCTGCCGCGCAGCCAATAGTCCCCGGTCACATTGACCGCTATGGTGTAATTCGGCGTGCTTGCATCGCTTGTTATCTCCGAAGCATCTTTACACAGCGTGACGGTGACATCGGATAGCTCGTTAGCATTAACATCGCGCGTCTCTCCCACTATATCACTGGGGACTGTTACCACTACCTCACTATCTCCTATTGTGCACGATGTATATGGTCCATACCCGGCAAAGTAGTATCCAAGCCAGCTGGCCGAACAGCTATCATAAGGGAAGTAATAACTTCCTGGTGCGGCAGCACAGGGGACAGTGACCTTATACTTTGCGGTAAAGTTAGTGCCCTTATCATAGGGACCATACCAGGCAATTTCTACCTTATTTTCTGTAGTTTTGGTTGCATTTGCTGTGGGGGAACACCACGTTTTATTAACCTCAACCACAAAGCTAACAGGGGCAAGGTCGGTGAGAGAGATAGCAGAGAAGGTGTTTAGAGGCGCGGTCCAATTAAGGAACACCTCAAATGTGTCGTCAGGATACAGCATATTCGGGCTTTTCAACGTTTCATTAATATGTCTAATAACATGAAGTTCAACTGGCGAAAACACTTGAAAATCTCCCGTCATGTTTTCGAAAATATGCTCTGGAGAAGCGAGATAATATCCCAGCAAGCCGTTAAAGGTGTGAAATCCCGACTCGGCATCATCAGGCACAGTCACCTTATACACCGCGGCAAGGGGAGTACCATTGCTAAACGGCCCACTCCAGACAATCTGTGCTTTATTCCCTGTAGCTATAACAAAACTTGGTGTTGGGGTGCACCATGTTAAATTGACGGTCACATTCCAACCAGCAGGAGCAATATCAACAACGGTGACAAGCCTGAAGTCATCATCAGGCGCAGTGAGGTTCACGGTGACATCGAACGTTTCCCCATTATCCACCACCCCGGGCAGAACCCTGCTTGGATTAGCCTGTTGCGCCAAAGCTACAGTGAGAGGCATAAGGGCAACAGCCACCAATACCACCAGAGCAACGAACAGCCTGTACAATCCCATTTTCTTGATGGTAACAATTAATTATACCACCTAGCCCCCTTCCAATGGAAGGGGGTTAGTTACATCCACCTGACTACCCAGCTTCAGCCAGGATATTCCCACGAGCGATTGCGAAAACGCCCCTTAAAAATACCCATATGCCTCTCCCCACTTGCCATAATTCATCTTGAATATCCCAAAATCAGCACCACTTACGGAGTCATCTCGATTGAAGTCGCAACGAGGGTCCCAATTCCCTTCAGGACAACCAGGATACGAGCCGTAGGCCATCTTGAATATCCCAAAATCAGCAGTACTTATGGAATCATCGTCATTCACATCGCCCTCACGGGTAGCACCAAAATCGACCGCAGTGGTAGTACTGCTAGTCAGCGTCACATTAGTCTCCAGCTCGCTCAGGCAGGTCCAGTTCTTAATTCCGATATCATAGGTGCCTGGAGTAAGACCAGTGATAGTGAAAACACCGGCAGTGTTAGTAATCGCAGTGCCTGTCCACGTTACATTGTCGAGATTACCAGCCTCAAACAGCTTCACCTCAAACGGCTCTATCCACCTGGTATTGTTGGTGCCCCTTCCTAGGAAGCTAACATTCCCTTCCAGGGTAGCGCCGATTACCTCAACTTCAGAATCACCTATTATGTTCTCATGATAAGGTCCTTCAGTGGCAAGATAGTATTCGAGAAAACCGTAAAAGGTATACATTCCTATCGGGGCATAATCAGGCACGGTCACCTTATACAAGGCACTAAAGGTAGTGCCATCAGGATAAATTCCATGCCAGGCAATCTCCGTTTTATTGCCCGTAGCTAAAACACTGTCAGCATTGGGGCTGCACCACGTTTTATTAATGGTCACATTCCAACCATCAGGGGCAAGGTCGCTGACAACGATGGCATTGAAGTCATCTGCGGGGGCGGTGAAGGTCACGGTGACATTGAACGTCTCTCCTCTTTCCACCCCATCAGGCAGATTTCTCATAACGCCGATATATGTTACCAACGGCAGATAATCTTTGTTTGCACCCCCTGCGATATTGTAAGGGCTGTCTCCAAAGCCATCTCCATTGGTATCACTGCCACTGTAATCCGACCAGTAATTTCCACCAAGATATGGCCCGCCGACTATATTCGGTCCGGTAGTATTTGTAGCATTCCAGATGTTGGTTGCATTATCATAGGCGTTGTTAGTGTTGGCGAAGTAGTTGTTGTAGATGGTGTTGTTGCTCGAAGAATCCAGGTAGATGCCGTAGTAATTATTTACTACATTGTTATTAGACACGTTGCAATGCGCTGCGTTGGAAAGATATATTCCAGCCATATTACTTCCAGTGGCACCTTCCAGCGTCAGCCCGGTTATGTTCACATAATTTGCGGTTACATTAAACACATGGTCATCTGGATTCGTTGCATTCACGACGCAGTTCGCGGTGCCATTCTCGGATTGGATGGTCAAATTAGCTACGCCCACATCCACGGTCTCGTGGTATGTGCCATCCTTAACGCAAATCGTCTCTCCCCCGGTGGCATTATCGACCGCATCCTGAATGGGCGTGGCACTGGCATTGAAAATACCCCCATCACGCCACCAGCCGGTGGTATTGACACAGATATCGCCACAGCCGCAAGACAAGAGTGCGGAGGTGCGCAGGCGAATAGCGATATCGTCATTTTTATTCAGTCCCAGGTCGTACCATGAGCCGTTGGCACCACTGGAGCTGATGTATGTCCGTCCCGTTACACTCGGTCCGTTCGGGTCTGCCGTGACAGGGAACTCGCTAGCGCTATTGGTGAACTTTACCACCACGATAACATGGTCACCACTGGTCAGCGGCAGGGGCGAGCTTAATGCCACCGAGTGGTAGCCGGCTTCATTGAAGCTATAGTTCAACTGGCTGACCAGCAGGTTGCTCAGTGACGTCCCATCGAAGTCATCATAGATGTATATATCGACATCCGTGGTGGCATCCCAGGTCCAGAACTCCACGCGGGTGGCATAGGTATTGCTGGACGGGGTGAAATTGCACAGTCCCCAGGCGGTAGTGGATTCATATCCCCAGGCAGCGTCCCCACAATCATCGTCGTAATACATGATGCCGCCGTTATTATCGTAGTCCTGCCAGGAGTGCACAAATGAGGAATACATACCGATATTTGCCGCACCGTAGTGCATATAGAAATATCCATTATCACCCCAACCACCACCCCAGGAATTCTTCACAATCCAGCCGTCTCCAGGCAGGCCAGTTACCTGGTCGGGGGGAAGACTGTTGCTCCAGCCCACAATCAACACGGCGTGGTTTGTACCCACCGCTGGAGATTCGGTGTAGTTGAAGGTGTACGAGCCGTCATAGCCGCTATTGAACCCCTGGCCTGAGTCCACATATAGCGTGGTATAGACCGGTCCATAGGTCATAATATAGTTCTTCAGCACGTTGGTATCGGGTATGGAATTAGTCGATATGATTCTCCAGTCCAGCAGCGTCTTGTTGTACGGACAAGAGGAGTTGCAGGCGACATCAACGGCTACATACGGGTCATCTGACTCCAGGACTATACCTTTCTGGGAGAACAAGCTGGCGAGCATCCTGTAGTTCCCACCGTCGCAGCTGCCCCAGCACTGCGCAGGACACCCATAGCTATTTAGCTCGCGCCAGTTGCATTCCTTGGCATTGTTCTCGGAGTAGTTGACCGGGGCAGTGGTGTTAGTGTCGATTAATATCTTCGATTCGATATTGGCAATTGCGGCAAAAGCGTAGCAGGAACCGCAACCTCCCTGGTTCTTCACCAAGGTGACCTTATTTTGTGTGCGCCAATCAAATGAAGCTGGCGGTTGCCCCACCGGTGACCCTCCCGCCAGAGAGCCATCAGGCATTCTCCGCCCGGTGATGTGGGAGAGGTCCACCACTGGCGCTATGAACCCCGTTCCGTGTCCATCTATCACCGGAGGTGGTTGCTGCGTCGGTGGCAGCCTCGGTGCTTCCTGTGGTTGAGGTGGCTCCGCAGCCTGAGCAGGTAAATTATCACTGACCGGCATTACAGCGATGAGAAGTACGATAATGCCGATAATAAACCCCAGTTTTCTCATTTCAAGCTCCCTGAATCACTTGTGCCGGTTCTCAGGGTCTAGATATATTATACCACCAAACTATGGGGAAAGACCGTATTTGTCAGTGCCCCACCCTGATTCCCAGCCTCCCCCTTCGCCCGGGGAAATCCTAAGCTCGAAGCACCAAACCCTAAACAAATCCCAATATCTAAATTCAAAACTCAGTTTAGTAGCTATCAGCCTTCACCCCATGAAATAGTATTTCACGGGGTCAGTCATTGGCTAGCCGCTGACTGCTGACCGCTGATTACTGACTGCTCTTTTTGGATATTGTTTAGTATTTCGGATTTAGTGTTTAGGATTTTGTTTTCCGGGATTGCCACGCCTTCGGCTCGCAATGACACGCCCCTTTTGTAGTGCGACCCTTCAGGGTCGTGCGCACGAGGCTAAAGCCTCGCACTACATTTCTAAACTTTGCTCTGTCATTTTGCTTTTTGATTTTTGCCTTTTGACTTTCTTTGAGGTGTCATCATCTATCTCAGCCTCCGCACTACGCTTAGTTAATTTTAGTTATATTTAGTTGTATTTTTCTCCACTCTTTCGGTTTTGGTCACTAAGCTGAAGGCTGCTAGCTGAAAGCTGATAGCTACCAAACTGTCATTGCGAGCGTAGCGCGGCAATCTCGGTGGGGCATGAGCGCAACACCCTTCAGCACCAGCAGACCAAGAAACAACGTACCCAATCCTAATTTTTTGATTACAACAGCTAACCCCCTCCCAGTGGGAGGGGGTTAGCTACATCCACCTGACTACCCAGCTCTAGCCAGGATATTTCCACGAGCGATCGCGAAAACATCCCTTGGAAGTGTCAATATCCAAGTAAGTCTCCCCACTTGCCATAATTCAGCTTGAATATCCCAAAATCAGCAGCACTTACGGAGTCATCTCGATTGAAGTCGCAACGAGGATCCCAATTCCCTTTAGGACAACCAGGATACGAGCCGTAGGCCATCTTGAATATCCCAAAATCAGCAGCACTTATGGAATCATCGTCATTCACATCACCCTCAAGAATGGTCCCAAAATCAACCGGAGGGTTCGCACCGGGAACCAACGTTACGTTAGTCTCCAACCTGCTCAAGCTGGTGCAGTTCTTAATCCCAACATCATACTTGCTCGGAGTAAGACCGGGGATGGTGAAAAACCCGGTATTGTTGGTATCCGCAGTGGTGCTCCACTGCGTTACATTGGTACCAGGGGTGAACCCTGTCACGTTAAACTTCTCTATCCAGGTGTTATTGGGGGGGGACGGCCTTCCCTGGAAAGTGACGTTCCCCACCAGGGTAGCGTTTACAACAATCGGTGACACGGCAACGGCGTACTCTATCTCAACATGGAGGGGAAACATGGGACCGAGATAGAGCCCCGTGGGCAAGCCGGGGTTGGGATTCGCGTTCAGACCTTGGAAGTTGACGATCATGGGGTTCCCAACAGCATAGTTTTGCAAAGCCCACCAGCCACCGGGGGTGAAGGAGGGAGTAACATTATAGATATCGTGGGAGACATACTGGGTGTCGTTATGCACACTGGAATTGTGGGGATAAGGATGAGGCACCGGAACCACACCCGGTCCTCCCGCCCCGGCGTTATCAAAAAACGGGTCGCTTATGCCGAGCTGCCAATCATTGGAGTTCACTCCAGCGCAGGTGACATAGTGCCCGCCGATGCGCCACCACTCCTCAGGAGGAGCCTGATCATCATAAGCCTGCCAGAAACCGAGAAGCAGGATTACATCCTGACATCTCTCCACCTCTTCCGCAATCCAGCCGAAGTCCGGCATTGGCTCTGTATGCTCATAGTAACTGTCATTGTAGCCGGTGGCATTGAGGTACTCCCGTATCCCCTTTTCCATGTCGAAGACATCGGTGCCGGTCGAAGATGTGTTCATACGCGATGCCAGGTCGTTAACCAGCGGCTCCACGTTAGTGACGTTGTGGTCATCCCACGGACCATAGGCTGTCACCAGACCGTAGTTATCGTTGATGGTGGGTGGCGGGACAGGGGAAGGCTCCTCCCTGGAATCGTAATACCACAGGGAATCAGCAACCGCCACCGGTCCGCAATGCGTCCAGTTCCCCATCGGAGTCCCATCATCGGTCCAGGCATCCTGCTTCTGGTCGAAGTCGGGCACTCCGCTCGGAGCATAGTCAGTCCAGTTACCAGGCTTCCAGTACCATCCCTCTTCCTCTTCTTCTATGGTTATGTTCCAGTCCTCGGTTTCACCGCAGTCGAACAGCCCTGTGCCGTTCCACGGGACGGTAACCGGGATCCTGGTCAGCGTAAGTCTGAGCCATGTTTGACCAAGGGTTGCCCCCATGGTTGAGAATGTATTGGAGACAAAGGTAGCCTCGGCAGGACCAGGCAGGGGTATTGCCTGATTTTGAACCACGTGCTCTCCAGCGTCAGTCCAATCGCCATCTATATTCAGGTCAATCAGGATATTAACAATGAGGTTGTCCAGCGTAATGTTGTTGGTCACCTCAAACATGACCGTTTCCGCTGGGTCATTTGCAGCTATGAAAGTGGTTACCAGCCCATCGCAGCAGGTATCATTATCAATGACCCGGGCATCAAACTCGAAGTCCTTGCAGTCCTGCCCGGACAAGCCCAGGCCAAGTAGTTCGGTGTCAGTAGGGCAGTGCCGCGAGCCATCACTGGCAAGGAGAGACGGGTATGTTGGGTCAGGAGCATCGCCGAACTCCAGCGGCTGCTCCATCTCGTTCTCGTAATAGTTGTTCTCCTCATCCTCCTCGACAACATCATTGTAGTTGTCGGCTTCGACCCCAATCCACACAGTGGTGTCGCCCGGGCACTCTAACGGCCCGACATATGTGGTGTTGCTCTCGCCGGCTGGCAGTGGCGGGCAGGGGGCAGTTGCCACCTGCTTACCGTCAGCGTAAATGCACGTCGTGCTCGCACCAGCAGGTGCGTTACCAACGTTCATCACGGTGAAGTATACCCAGTACATGCAGCCCTCAACCTCCTCAAACTTGCTTTCGACTATGAGGTCAGGGAGGTCCCCAGACGACTCTATGTATATCTCATGGTCCTCGGTCTCACCGCAGTCGAACGGCCCCGGCCATGTGCCGTCCCACCCAGCGCCAATCGGCACCCTGGTCAGGGTAAGTCTGAGCCATGTTGGACCAGGGGTTGCCCCCATGGTTGAGAATGGCAGGGACACAAAGGGGCTCTCGCTAACAGCAGGTAGGAATATTGGCTGATCTACAACCACGTGCTCTCCAGCCTGATTCCAGTTGCCATTTCCATCCAGGTCAATCAGGATATTAACAAAGAGGTCGGAACCCACCCAGTTGGTCACCTCAAACGTGACCGTTGCCGCTGGATTACCTGCCCCTATGAAAAAGGTGTTCAAGCCATCGTCGAACATATCCATATCAGGGACATTGGCATCAGGCTCCGGGTCCTTCCAATCACCCATACTCAAGCCCAGGCCAAGTATTTCGGTCTCAGTATACACATGCCGCGCGCCACTGCTGACAAGGAGAGATGGGTATGTTCCAAATGGGCCATCAGGAGCATCGCCATACTCCATTGGGTCATCAGCCTGAACCACTAACCCGTCACTCATCGGCATCACCGCCATCAGGAGCACGATAATACCGATAATAAATCCCAGTTTTTTCATTTCAACCTCCTTAAATCATCCAGCCAAATTCTGGCTGACTTTTGTAAAAATGACTTTGGTCACATCTTTTAGTCCGAGGGAAGAGGCACCAGGCCCTCATATTTATTAATGAAATTTCGCTTCCTTTATCATTACAATGTCCACCTCCTTCTCTCATCGAGGCATCCCCACCGAGATTGCCGCGCTTCGCTCGCAATGACAGTAAGGTGTCATCGAGGGCACCCCCCTTTTGTCATTGCGAGGCACCCCGGTGCCGAAGCAATCTCATGCCCATAACTAAAAAGGGGGGGCAATTTGCTCCCTCTTGTCATCACAAGCACACTTCCTTCGGTTATTCCACCGAACCAATCTCATGCTTTGCGGCGCCTAACCAGTAGAGCCGCAGCCACGATAACAGCTATAGCAACGACGATGCCAACTATCCACCACACACCGATACCGCTTCCTTCAACGACCTCTACTTGAGAGGTGCCGGTTATGTTTTCCGAGTAAGGCCCTTCAGGACCAACATAATATTCCAGAGAGCCATCAAAGGCATCAATTCCCAGCTCGGCATCGTCAGGCACAGTTACTTTATATAACGCACTAAATGAAATATCTTTGGCAAAGCCGACTTCAGGCTCACCAAACCAGGCAATCTCCGCTTTATTGCCGGTACCTGTAAACGCATCAGCATTCGGGGTGCACCATGTTTCATCAACGATGACATTCCAACCATCGGGGCAAAGGTCGCTGAGAACGATGGCGTTGAACTTATCGACAGGGGCGGTGAAGGTCACGGTGACATCAAATGTCCCCCCTTTATGCACTGCGTCCGGCAGAGTCCTGCCCGGACTGGCTTCCTGCCCCAGGGCTATCGCCACAGGCATGAGGGCAACAACCAGCAATGCCACTCCAATAACAACGACTGCACGCAGCCTCATTTTCTTCCTACCAAACCAAACGGTGTTCACCCGTATTTACCAAGAACTTTCCTGCAATAAAGAAAACCCTAAAAGTACCCACATGCGTCTCCCCACGTGCCATAATTCACCTTGAACATCCCAAAATCAGCACCACTTACGGAGTCATCTCGATTGAAGTCGCAACGAGGATCCCAATTCCCTCCAGGACAACCAGGATACGAGCCGTAGGCCAGCTTGAATAGCCCAAAATCAGTACCACTTACGGAATCATCGTCATCGACATCACCCTCACGAAGGGTGTCAAAAGGAACCACCGTGGGACCACCACCAGTCACCGTCACATTAGTCACCAGCTCGCTCAAGCAGGTGCAATTCTTAATTCCAACGTCATAGGTGGCGACAACAACATCAGGAACGGTGAACACCCCGATATTGTTGGTGGTAGCACTCCCTGCCCACCGCACATTGTCAAGATTACCATGCTCAAATAGCTTCACCTCAAAGCTCTCTATCCATTTATCACTGCCGGGGTCACCCCTTCCGATGAAATTGACCTGACCTTGCAGGGTGCCGGTCTCTCTGATATATAAGGTAACCGGAACTAGCTGGGGAGAATTGCTCGCTTCAGAAGACTGAATGGTTATGTTAGCGGTATAATTCCCAACAGGTATGCCCGAGGTATTCACCGACACAGTGACATCATAACCCGCATCGGTGCAACTGCCGTTTGTGGGGCTTTCGCTGAGCCAGTCAGTACCGTTATGGTCAGCATCATCAGTTACGTTCCAGTTAAGCGTGCAAGGAGTCGAGCTAAAGAGATGCAGAGTCTGGTTCGACGGGTTTGTCCCATTTTCAGCACCATAGAAGCCCATGCTCGCCGGCACGGGCAAAATGGCTGGCGGAACAACCGTTACGTTAAAATCTCCTTCTACGTCCTCGAAAATATGCCCTGAATAACCAACATAATATCCCACAAAGCCAGCACCAAAGGAATAATTTGTCAGATTAGCATCACAGGGAACGGTAACCTTGTACAGCACGGTAAAGTTTTCAGTATAGCTATCCATCCACCCGAAGTCTGCCTTATTGCCGTTAGCGTTATATATGGATGGTAACGGCCAGCACCAGTCTCTAGCAACGGTCACATTCCAATCATCAGGGGCGAGGTCGGTGAGGGAGACAGCATGGAAGTCATCTCCCGCGGGGATGAAGGTCACGGTGACATTGAATGTCTCTCCTCTTTCCACGGTGGCAGGCAAAGTCCTGGTGGGATAGGCATTGTATTCGTCCGCCAAAGCCATACTCACAGGAAGGACAACAAGAGCCACCAATACCAAAACACTAACCAGCCTGAATAATCTCATTTCCCCAACCATATTATACCATCTAGCCCCCTCCCGATGGAAGGGGGCTAGAATGAATCCACCTAACTACACAACTCTAGCAGTTATACGCAGTTTTCAGGATTTGTCCAGGCGTTGACCGACTCCATGGCCTTCCATGAAGTAAGCCGCCACTCTGTGTGGTTTCCGCCATACTCGTCCTTCGGCACGAAATTGGCTTTGTTGACGCTTTCCATAGCGTATGTCACATCGCATGCCACAGGGACAAGCCCGTAGTCACCTTCGAAGTCAATGTTGTATCCGGCAGCCAATAGTACCGGCGTTGTGAGGTTTATCAAGAGGGGATAACTCGGATTTCTGGAGCCGGGCATGGCATCCATATCCAGAGTGTGGTAGCACCATTTTTCAGCCCGCTGCCAGTACTCTCCGGTGTCATCCACATCATTCTCATAGACCGCACTTGGCTGAGCGCTTGAGCATGAGTCCTCAGGATTCGCATCCAAAGGTTCCTCGTATAGTGTGACCAGCACAGTGTCCAGCAGGTCCGCGTTAACATCGCGAGTCTCTCCCCATACCACTCCAGGCACTGTTACCAGCATCTTATACTCGTCCGAGATGCACGATGAGTATTCTCCCACCCAGGGCTCTGCGCCAAAGTGGTATCCAACCCAGGCCAGACCACAGTCATCCAGCGGGAAGAGATTGATTCCTGGTGCGGCAGTGTTGGGGACGGTCACCTTGTACACTGCGCTAAAGACAGTGTCCTTAGCATAAATCCCATGCCAGGTAATCTCCGCCACATTGGTATCCCTGTTTATAGCTCTGTCAGCCGTTGGAGTACACCACGTTTTATTGGTGTCAACCTGCCAACCAGCGGGAGCTTGGTCGACCACAGAGATAGCGTTGAAGTCAGCTGTCGGTGAAGTGAAGTTCACGTAGACAGTAAACTGGTCTCCAGGATATGTCTCGTCTGGCAGTAGATTATTACCAGGCAGATCCCTCATAACGCTGATAGTGGTCGCCTCTTGAATCTCCAGCTCTACCGGAACGACAACCGTGCTACCAGTTATGGTGATGTTGGCCCAATGCGTGCCTACAGCCATTGGTCCTGTCAACGAATCAACTGACACAATAGAAACGTCACTCTGGCCTACAGTGAGGTTGCCGCTTATCACGTCCATACTAAGCCAGCTAGCATCGTCAGTTGCGCTCCAGGCGAGCGTTCCTCCACCAGTGTTTGTTATAGTAAGCGTCTGGTTATCAGGGTTTTCCATATCATACCTGGCGGTGAACTTGTTTGGTCCAGTGAAGGCCGCAGGGCCAACGCCAATTGCCGGTGGCTTCTCGCAGAAGTAAGCCCACACATATGTGTCACCGCTCACCGTTATAGTGCCGGTCGCACCCTCGCTGCAGAAGCCGGGGACAGCGATACCAGTCGTTGGATCTAAGCTGTTCCAGTGGTGGAATTGCCAACCTGCATCTGCAGTAGCACTAAGGGTTACAGGGGTATCCCAGGCCCACTGAGTAGTGTTGGCTGGAGGCGCAGTCGCCCCGGCGTTTGGAGCTGTCATTATCTCGATAGATCCATTGGGACCGGTTGTAGCAGACAGCACAGAAGTATCTGGGGCTGCAAACAGTTCGTTCTCAACCTGTTTCACAAAGGTCCCCACATCGTTCGACCACCAGTCTGTCCCCGTGAGCAAGACGGGGCTGCCCCCCGCCGTCATCCAGCGATCTACCTTGTAACAAGGCAAAACCACAGGGGCTCCACAGTTCACGTTTACACTAACACCCTCCATGGCTGACACATTAGCCCAATAGGTCACATTATACCATATGGCAAGATCTACCAGGTAAATGGACGTATTGTATGTCCAGTTCTTTCCCAGTGAATAAGGGACACCATGGCTGGGGCTAGCATACGCATAGTTCTGCGTGAGGTTCAGGCCTTCTACCCACCCCCCGAGCGGCGGAACGTACGCCCTGCAGTATATTGTCCGCGAGAGATAATCTTGCGTGGCAGCATCTAGGGTTATGTCCATGGCCTGTATCTGCGCGGGAAAACCGCCCCCTAGAATGGGCAAAGCTATGCGCCAAGCCCAGGGACAAAAGTCCAGATGCCTCGTATTAGCTGCCGTCGCACTTCTGAGGTCGGTAACATTATTAGCATAGTACCCCCCTCCTGTCGGCGGGAAGACGGCGTAGCTAGAAGTGGTGCGATCGAAAACCAGGTCACTGCCTACGTCTATGGTCAACGCCGGCATACCAGTCTTCACCGTGCCGTCGAACATCAAGCTCATGTCACCACCTTCAAGGTAATCAGTCGTTCCCTCTATAATAACTGTCTTTCGCGGTGGTGGGCTCGACCAAACGAAGTCTACCGTACTTTCTCCAGTAGCAAGCTTAGACTTACACTGTACGGTACACAAAAGGACAGACGTAGCAGTAGTGTTGCCAGTAGCATAATAAGGGCTACTGTAAACTTCACCGGTGCTATTGTCCCATCCCTGGCCGAAGTTCAAAGGCATATCACCATTGACCACACCGGTCACGTTAAAGTAAGTCGGATCGAAATCCAGAAAAACATCCGCATTACCAAGTGGCATTCCTAGAGGGTTGTCGACCACAACATCCAAAGTGAAGACCTCATTAAAGCCCACCTTCTTCAGAGTGGGGTCGATGTGAATGGTGACGTTACTTGAAGCCAGAGCCACTCCTGCTGGCACTGCTGGCAATACTGCCGGCACCAACATCAGGCCTGCAATCACCGCCACACCTACAAGTACATTGATAAATTTACTTTTCAAAATCTTTTACCTCCTTTGTTTAAATCCCATCTTTCCTCTTCACCTTTTTTACCAAAACTCTCCAATAACAATCACCTCCTTTCCTAATTTTTACTAAACGTTTTACACTACTCAAAGAGGAAGGTTCCATACTCGCCATAATTCAGCTTGAATATCCCAAAATCAGCAGCACTTACGGAGTCATCCCAATTGAAGTCGCACTGAGAATTCCAATTGTCTTTAGGACAACCAGGATACGAGCCGTAGGCCAACTTGAATATCCCAAAATCAGAACCACTTATGGAATCATCGTCATTCACATCGCCCTCAAGAACAATGAAACCAGCCACGCCGATGCTATTCAGCGTTACACTGGTGTTCGTCGCGCTCAAGGAGTGCGGACCCTTCACCGCGATATCATAATCGCCCGCATCAAGATTACTAATGATGGCGGTCCCGGTAGTGTCAGTAATCGTACTGCCATTCCAGGTGAGATTATCGGTATTCCAACTAGTACCAGCCTCGAAGAGCTTCACCCTAGTCGGCGCTAGGCCCTGTGTATAAAGGCCTCCTGCATAACTAACCTCTGCTTGTAAGGTAGCACCTTCCAGTGCCTTAACAGTGAAAGCGCCCAACCCCGATAGATAGGGGGCAGCACCGTTGCCAGCTGAGTAGCCGAAGCAGGAAGTCACATTGACAACTTCCGTACCGGCACCGGCGGTAGGGCTAATGGTGATGCGCGCCGTTATCGTATTGTCTATCGGGTTGTTGGTGTTTATGGTGTAGCTGTTTACCGTTATGTTGGGGCCAAAGTCCACCGAACCACTATTGGGAACAGCCAATCCCGACTTTGGACCGGCTGCCCTGAGGAAGTATTTCCCCGAGATGGTCACATCGAGCGTCTCCCCGACATAGCCACTATTGGAGGTAACTGAATCCACCTTGGGGTGGGGATACAACCCGTATGAGTCGTCAGTTGACACCTGGTGGGCAGTACCCGACGTAGCCTCAATTTGGATAAAGGCGTCGGCATAGTTCTCCCGCCCCGAATACCAGTCAGTGGATGCATTAGTCAGTCCAAACGGTGTGAAGGTATATCCCGTCTGGTTGAAGTAGTTATAAACGGGAGGGGTGAGCATCTTCATATACTGAAAGGGGAGGTCAAGGAGCAACAGATACCACATCTCGCCATAGATGCTACCATCGTTCCCCGTTTGCGCAATACTATCGTCAATGTGCAGATTACAGACAGGCGTCCCCTGAATACCAACCCAGGTCTCGCCTGGATGAGCCGGAGGATTAATATCAATATGCAGGTACAGGGCATTGTTCCTGCTCAGGTCCATTAGCCCACCTGCGCCCATGGGACCGCCGGTTACATTCTTCATTGGCTCCCTGCCCCAGGTAATTTCCTCAAAATCCGTGGTGTGGTTAGCGGTTTGAGTGGGCTGAGCATCATCTGAGTCGAAGCTCAGCAAGTCCAGCCCATAGCGAATAGGGTCTGTCGGCTCCTGGAGAACCTGGCCTACGACGTCCACTATACCCAGATAGTGAACCTCGCTGGGGTCATAGCTTCTCAGGTGCAAATTCCAGGTATAATCAGAACCGTTCTCTATCAGAACCTCAAAATCTCCAATTATCTTGTGACCCGCGAAGCTGCCAGTCTCGTTGACGCTCAGCATGAACCCCTTTCCGTCGGCATTGGTCATAGTGGCATCACTATCCCAATCGAGGGCGAATACGAAGGTGAAGTTATTGCCCCCACCTGCATCGAAGTGCCCTCTCCCCGCCATCCAGCCGAAATGAGCATTCACGCCATAATCATGATACAGTGGAGCGTGAGAATATTGCTCGCTGAAATTAAACGTGAGCCACGATACCCATATCGTTCCGCTCAGGTTTCCGGATGCAGTTCCCGACCCGGCGGTATAATTGCGGAATCCACAGTCGGCGAGCGCTACACTTTTCACCACATGCTCCCTGGAGTACTGCTCCAGACAAAGACCTTTTGGATCGATATCAGTAGAGCCTGCCGTAAACGGCCACCACTCACCAGGATCAGTTTCATTGAACGTGAAATTTGCTTCGACCTCCTGCACCACGCCGCCTTGAGCCTGAGCGACATTTTGCGGAGGGGCCAGTATCGCTACAGGAGCAAGAAGAATTAGAAGTGCGAAAACAACAAGAATAGAAAACACCGACCAGCTTTTAGACATTACCGCCTCCTTGTTTATTATTTTATTACCTGATATATTAGTACTAGCCTATTAGTACTGGTACTTTAGTTACATGCTACCACCACGCCGTAACCTTGTCAACTTTCATTTAGTTACCGTTAGTTACATTTAGCTACAAAAATTTCAATTTTTTCTTGATTTTTGGGTCAATAATAAAAACTTTTTTAAATTCCTCGTTGATAACAGAAAAAACCTCCGGATTTTGTAGTTGCCTGATTCATCAGGCACAATTGCCCAATAAATTGGGCAACTACATTTTTAAACTATGCCTCGCAATGGCAGGGGGGAGCGTCATTGCAAGCCCTTCTTTACCTGTCATTGCGAGCCGAAGGCGTGGCAATCCCGGCCCTCCTCTATTGTCATTGCGAGCCGAAGGCGTGGCAATCCCGGCCCTCCTCTATTGTCATTGCGAGCCGAAGGCGTGGCAATCCCGGCCCTCCTCTATTGTCATTGCGAGCCGAAGGCGCGGCAATCTCGGCCCTCCTCTATTGTCATTGCAAGCCGAAGGCGTGGCAATCCCGGCCCTCCTCTATTGTCATTGCGAGCCGAAGGCGTGGCAATCCCGGCCCTCCTCTATTGTCATTGCGAGCCGAAGGCGTGGCAATCCCGGCCCTCCTCTATTGTCATTGCGAGCCGAAGGCGCGGCAATCTCGGTGGGGTGAGATTGCTTCGTCGTCCGTCAAGTGACGGACTTCCTCGCAATGACAAGGAGGTGTGTCATTGCGGTGAGCTGAAACCCCGAGCGCAGCGAAGGGGCCAGGCGCGGCAATCTCACAACTCCTCATACAGGTCTCGCCATTCCCTGTTCATGCCGTTAACCAACTCAACTTTCCTTTGCCTGGGGCCCGCCTTCAGCTGCTTCTCCCTCGAAATCGCGCTTTGTACTTCCTCGCAAACCTCGTAGTAGACAAGCTTGGTAATGTTGTATTTCCTGGTGAATCCGTCAGCCATCTTCTCTTTGTGCTCATACACCCTTCTTTTCAAGTCATTGGTGACGCCAGTATAAAGCACAGTGTTTCTTCTATTGGTCATGATGTAAACGTAGTATTGGTCGGCCATTGCCCCATTTTAGCATGAGTTTGCGGAGCTTGTTCCACGCAAAACGAGGAAGCTCGCTCTGAGATTGCTTCGTCGTCCGTCAAGTGACGGACTTCCTCGCAATGACAGGGGAGGTTGTGCCTCGCAATCCCAAAAAGGAAAGGGCGGCGTTGCCGCCGCCCTTTATATTACATAACAGCTTACTTAATTTATTCCGGTCTCGCCGTGCCCCTGAGTATGAATATCACGGCCACGATAAGTGCGATAACAATCACCACAATGGCTATTATGCCACCGGTGCCCAGCCCGAGCCCACCACCAAACCAGCCGCCACCCACTACCTCAAACTGCCCGGTTTGCCCGGCCAGGGAAACGTCATAAACGCCTGCCTTCGATTTGGTTACCGTGAATATCACATTCTTGCTTGTCCCTCCGGCAACAGACACCGACTGGCTATCCTCAACCGCACCGTTGATATACAGAACGGCATTATACGGACCAGTTTCCCCGCCGGTGTTAGCGACATTAATGGAGATTGTCACATCCTGACCAGGCTTAACCTGCTGCGGCGAGATGTCAAGGGCAGAGGCAGATACACTTGCCGGCTTCACCGGTATTTCCGGCATTCCCGACACTATATGCAAGGTAACCGGGACTGACACTGTGGGGGACCCGGTAATGGTGATTGTAGCAGTGTAATCTCCGGCAGCCATACCGGTGGTATCAACCGACACGGTTACGTCCTCGCACTCACCTGCACCAAGGCTGCCACTCGTAGGACTTTCACTGAGCCAGGCGGTACCACCATCACTTAGCGACCAGTTCAGTGTTCCAGTTCCCGTGTTACATATCTCGAGCGTCTGGCTTGGAGGATTTTCTCCTTCATTAGTAGTGAAGGTAAGGGGTGTCGGGCTAACCGAGATTTCGGGAACGCCAAGATTCAGGGTGACTGGCACCACGACAGGGGCAACCCCATTGATCGCAGCGCTCTCAGCTGCTCCTTGCGAACTGGCCCCACCACCACCCGCTGTTGCGTTAATGGTGATATTGGCGTAGTAAGTTCCTGCTGTCAGGCCGGTTGTATTAACCGCTACCGTGGAATTGCTGCACTGAGCTGCAGTCAGGTTACCGCCGCTCATCAGGCTCATGCTGAGCCAGGTCACATTGGTACCTGTTATATTCGCCGTCCAGTTCAGTATGCCTCCACCACCGTTGCATATGTCCAGCGTCTGGTTCGCGGGATTTTCTCCCACATTAGCGTTAAAGGTAAGGCTGATGGGGTCGGGGGAAATTTGCGGCGGCAGAAGCACAAAGTTGGCGGTTACATTCTTATCGGAATCCATGGTTATAGTCGTGGGATTGGTGGCAGGGACAGGGTCGCCAGTCCAGTTATGGAACCCCCAGCCTGGTGTTGAATTTACCGCCAAGAGAGTTACATTATCACCCGTGGTCCAGTTAGTGGTGTTGGGATAGCCAATCAGAGTCACTCCATTTGCCGTGACAGTTCCCGTACCATTCGGGGTTACATTTACCGTCAGTACCGGAGCACCACTCACTTTCACCGTGCCGTCAAACATTAAGCTCATGTTACCATTTTCAAGGTAATCAGTTATTCCCTCTATAATAACTGTCTTTCGCGGTGGTGGGCTCGACCAAACGAAGTCTACTGTACTTTCTCCAGTAGCACCCTTAGACTTACACTGTACGGTACACAAAAGGACAGACGTAGCAGTAGTGTTGCCAGTAGCATAATAAGGGCTACTGTAAACTTCACCGGTGCTATTGTCCCATCCCTGGCCGAAGTTTTCAGGCATATCACCATTGACCACACCGGTCACGTTAAAGTAAGTCGGATCGAAATCCAGAAAAACATCCGCATTACCAAGTGGCATTCCTAGAGGGTTGTCGACCACAACATCCAAAGTGAAGACCTCATTAAAGCCCACCTGCTTCAGAGAGGGGTCGATGTGAATGGTGACGTTACTTGAAGCCAGAGCCACGTTGTTGGATAGCGGTACTCCAGGCACCAAGGCCAGCCCTAAACACACCACAAGGACAATTGGAACTGAGAGGAATCTCCAAAGTTTAATCATTTTTACCTCCGTAATAAACGTTTACTGTATTATACATGCCACATTAACCTTGTCAATAGGTTCAGCTACGTGGGAGGAATTTCCAGCCCTTCACCGTTCTTACCTTCAGGATAAACATTTATTCCATTATTATATCACCACATTAACTTTGTCAATACGTTGTAGTTATTTTTCACCCTCTCCTCACCTGTCATTGCACCATTATAGCATGAGATTGCTTCGGCACCAACGTTCCTCGCAATGACAGGGGGGTGCGTCATTGCACCATTATAGCATGAGATTGCGGAGCTTGTTCCGAGCTCACTTCACCTATCATTGCGAGCCCTTTTTTACCTGTCATTGCACCATTATAGCATGAGATTGCTTCGGCACGAAGTGCCTCGCAATGACAGGGAGGGCATCATTGCGCCCTTCTTTGTTGTCATTGCCAGCCCTTTTTTACCTGTCATTGCACCATTATAGCATGAGATTGCTTCGGCACGAAGTGCCTCGCAATGACAGGGAGGGCATCATTGCGCCCTTCTTTGTTGTCATTGCCAGCCCTTTTTTACCTGTC
>Ga0307429_1000220_pt1 | contig 40679 bp, 42 predicted proteins | sample SalMarWE160230MG_FD_202151 | JGI IMG/M metagenome (GOLD analysis project Ga0307429, IMG submission 202151) | Salt marsh sediment microbial communities from the Plum Island Ecosystem LTER, Massachusetts, United States - WE1603-230 | ecosystem: Environmental > Aquatic > Marine > Intertidal zone >... | reverse complement strand
GGATACGATATCTGATTTGTAGCAGGCCTGATTGGTATGGTGTCCCTGGAATTGCTATTTCCGAGAACCTGGTACAAACTTCCTAGTACGTAAGAGGAATTGACAACTACTTTATACATGTCTAACATGAACACCGTCCCGGGTAGCCAAGCAGAGACCTCGCATAAGAGTTGGGTTTGGTGAAAGCTGAAAAGTGCGAGTAGTAGTCGGCACAAGGTAAGCTGAAAGCCAGGCCGGACGATAGCAGGTAAACGAAGTAAGGTTATTCGGGACGTCTGATTTTTTGCTGGCTAAACGTCCCTATCGCAGTTTGAAATGACCCGATAAATAGGCTTGACACCTGATTTGTAGCAGGCCTGATTGGTATGGTGTCCCTGCGATTCTCGGATGTTGATTCTTCACCAACAGCTTTGGTTGGGCCACTATTGACCACGTATCAGCAGGGGGTTAAACTCTGAGATACCTAACGTATGTGAAGATGAAGTTGGAGGGCTACCAAGCATGAACGAGCGAAGTGGCAGGCAAAAGCCGATGTCGAACACGATGTTCAAGATGATTTCGCTTACAGCAACGGTATTCTACAAAGTCATGAATCTGAGCAGGCAGTTGCAGAAATCTGGTGTTCGTGGAGGTCAGACTGTTTTGGACTTTGGATGCGGCTCTGGGCATTTCACTATCGCTGCGGCTAGGATGGTTGGAGACAATGGAAAGGTATATGCTCTGGACATGCACCCCCTAGCCATTGAAGCGGTTAAGAAAAAGGTAGCTAAAGAGGGTTTGCCCAATGTCAAGACAATACTATCAGATAGGGATACTGGATTGCCAGATGAGAGTGTTGATGTAGTCTTGTTGTATCGCACTTTCTATCTTGTAAAGGATAAGCAAGAGCTATTGGATGAGCTACATAGAGTGCTAAAGCCAGACTGTATTTTGTCGGTTCTGGGTGGGGGAGTAGCAGATTGTTTGAAGGCCGTTGGGAAAGACGGCCGTTTTTTACTCGCCGAACACGGCAAAAGGTTTCTCAACTTCAGGAAGGTGAAGCCATGAAGTAATGTAGTTGCGTGAAGCGGGTGTTATGAACATGTTGAAAAACACGAGCAGCTGAGTTCAGAGGCCGTTCTGTCTTGGTATGCCGGGGGCATAATGCTTGATTTGTAGTGGGCCTGATTGGTATGGTGTCCGTGGAGTTCGTAGAAAGAGACGAGTCGAGATGTTAGAAGTGTATTTTTTTATCCTCGGATTAGTGAACAGCGTCTCTCTTATTTTGCTCTTTCTTGTCCGAAAGAACAGACTAGGCCTTCTTTATCGATTCGGTTGGATTTATTTTCTGTTGGCTATTCCTGCAGTCTATGGAATTTTCCTGGTGCAACAGGAAAATGAAACAGTACGATACAGCATCTTTCTCGGGATCTTCCTGGCCTTTTTACTTGTAGAATGGCTATTTGATTATGTATTGAAAATCAATTTTCGAGAGAACTGGAGGAAAAACTGGAAGCGGCTGGTACCCTACCTAGGTCTCTATTACGCGATGAACTATGGATTTGTGGTGATGCCGTGGAAGACTTCTTTGGTGTGGGGGCTCATCATGCTCGGATTATTTATTGTTCAAATAATCGCAAACCTAAAAAGTCACCCCAAAATGAGTGAATGAAGCATTACTTCGAGTAGTATTCTGGGGGCATAATACCTGATTTGTAGCAGGCCTGATTGGTATGGTGCTCTCGGATTCTTCACCGCCGAAGGGCAGGTTCGGGGTGTAGGGTTGCGACGGATAGGGGGAAGAGAATGAGAGAAGGCGGGATGATTCGTTTTGCAAAAATGGCTATTTTTTTCGGGAGTTCAGCAGGCCTTTTCCATACGTAAGGCGACTACCTCCGGAAGATTCAGTTGTTAAAGTACGTACGATTCGTTTCGTCGGTTCGCCCTTTATATTTGCGAGCCGTGAGGACTGGCGGACTGACGCATGGAGGCAATTTCCAAAAGATTCTCGACAACAGTTTTCAGGTAGTTGCGGTCGCTCGGGTCCAACCGGTAATTTGCAGAATACCATTTTACAAGTAATCTGGAAGCTTCTCTGATTACGCGGCGGTTACCAGGGTCGTACTGAAGAGAAGACTGTAACTTGACGCGAATGAACGCTATTTCAGGGTCAACGCCTTCCAGATTGGTAATGTTCCACATTTGGGATGTTTCGGCAGGGCTAAGGGTACCGGAATAGAAGCCATGTTTGCAGGCATTCCGGTTGCCTTTCTGGCCACCGCGCTTCCTTTCAATCTGTGTTTGGTTTGCAGTCAGGTTTTGAAAAACCTCACCCGCGGGATTTGATTTATCAGGGTAACACACGAGTTCTAAGCAGAGATTAACATGAATTCTTTATTCGAACAAGGAGAAAATGTCGCTTCGAGGGACCAGGGGCACCTCAAAATGAGCGGGTAGCCGAAGCATCACTCCGAGCACATAACCCGCGGCACAATGCCTGATTTGTCCTTCACAAGGTGAAGGATGGTGTCTCTGGAATTTCCACGTCTTGACTTTTTCACCATCGCTCATTATAATGAGCATATGCTCAATATTTGGAGCAAATGGAATATGCTACAGCCACATTTAGTAACCACGATCAACCAAAAGGTACTGAGCCTGCTGGCGAAATTCTCCGACCAGGAATTCTATGAACGAGAGGTAGCTCGTAAGCTTGGAATATCTACCGGCTCAGCAAACCGGGCGTTTAACGAGCTATATTCGACCGGAGCTGTCAAACGCCGAAGAGAGGGGAAGATGTATTTCTATTCTATCGATTCCTCTAATGCCGTCCTCACCGAGTTCAAGAAAATGGTAAATCTCATGCTAATTGAACCGTTAGTAGAGGAACTAAAGAAGATGTCCAGCCGCATAATATTATACGGCAGTTGTGCTCTTGGGACAGATAATTCGGATAGTGATTTAGATTTATTCATCGTTTCTAACAACAAGCAAGAAGTATCAAATGTTGTCAGTGGTTTTACATTCCCGAAGGGATTTGAGAATATCCGTATTCAGTCAGTGATTAAAACGCCTGTCGAGCTATTGGAGGAAGGGGAAGCAGAGCGGACCTTTATGGAAGAAGTTGAACGTGGCATAGTACTCTGGGAAAAAGCTGGCAGTGAATCAAGAGTTTAGACAGTGTCTCGAAAGCAAGAAGATTGTTTCCTTCGCCAGGGGCAAGAGACTGGTTAAGAAGGAGCTCTCGGTCGCCAGAAGTGACCTGTCGGACGCCAAAGCCGGTTATGAAAATGAGCGTTACAAATGGTCAACTATTCAGGGCTATTATGCGATGTTTCATGCTGCCAGAGCGCTTATATATTCCCGGGGCTACCGTGAAAAGAGCCACTATTGCCTGGCTGTAGCTTTGAAGGCGCTATTTGTGGACGAAGGCAAAATGGACGCTCAGTTAGTTCGGGACTTCCTCAATGCCATGAATCTCCGTGAAGCTGCCGATTATGAGGCTGAATTTTCTCAGTCCGGATCGAAAGCGGTTATTGCTTCAACGGAAAAGTTCATTGAAAAAGCGGCTGCCATTTTGAATATTAGCGGGTAGCTGAAGCATCACTCCGAGCACATAACCCGCGGCACAATAATACCTGATTTGTAGCAGGCCTGATTGGTGTGGTATCCTTCTTTAAGGAGTGCGTCGTGGCTGTGACGGGGTCAAGAAAGAGGTGATGAACAATGGCGAAAACCGGTGGTTACAAAGGTAAGCTAATGGAAGAGGTGAAGTCTCTTTCCGAGGAACGGGTCAAGGCCGTGGCTGACTTTGCCGCCTACCTCAAGGAAAGGGAGGAGTGGGAGGCAACAGGAGAAATTCTGGGTGACGAGGAGTTGGTGCAACAGGTGAAGGAGTCTCGGAAAGCATGGGCTGAAGGCAGGAAGGGAGAGTTTGTCTCTCTGGAGGAACTGAAGGCGAAGCTGGATGTATAACATTGTTCTGAGCCGAGATGCCGCTAGAACCCTGGAAAAAGCTACTCCATCCATGAGACGCCGTCTCATCGCCTCTCTGGAAAGACTCAAGTCCAAGCCCCACAGTGGAAAGAGGCTCCGAGGTGAATTGGAAGGGTTGTTCAGTTTGCGCATCGGCGGTATGCGGGCTGTGTATGGACTAGATACCAAGAAGAATGTAGTGGTTGTCCTCGCCATTGGCCCTCGGGGCGACATCTATAATAAGTGATTGCTTCATATTCCGGGGACATTATTCTTTATTCGAACAAGGAGAAAATGTCGCTTCGAGGGACCAGGGGCACCTCAAAATGAGCGGGTGGCTGAAGCATCACTCCGAGCACATAACCCGCGGCACAATGCCTGATTTGTGGCAGGCCTGATTGGTATGGTGTCCTTGGGGTTGCTAATTCCGAGGACCTCGTACAAACTTCCTAGTACGTACGGAGACTTGGCAACCGCGTTATATATGTGCTAATATTAAAGATAGTCCCGAGTAGCCGAGCAGGGACCTGGCATTAAGAGTTGGGTTTGGTGAAAGCTGAAAGTGCAGGTAGTGGCTGGCACAGGGTAAGCTGAAGGCCAGGCCAGACGGTGGCAGGTGAAGGATGTGAGGTTACTCGGGGCATCTTTTTTTGCCGGCTAAGCGTCCCCGTCACAGTTTGAAATGACCCGATAAATATGTCTGATCCTTCACAAGGTGAAGGAGGGTGTCCCTGGAATTCGTGCTAGCGATAATTATGGGTTATCTAGAAACTCTTTAACTAGCAGGGCGGTTTCCAGGCTATTTGGGACACCGTTATGCGTTCCTTGTACTCTCCTTGCGGCAATTGGATTATTCAGAGTCGCACTATTAACAGGCACCAACGAATCTCCCCTTTGTCCGCCATCTTTGTACCGTCCGAAACGCCACTGAACCCGTGCTGGACAGGTTATCCGGTCGACGGTTTCTTCTGAGTCCGAATAAATCACCAGGTTTTCCTGTCCGGGAAGTGCCGCTCCCAGTTCTTCCTTGAATGCCATAGCCTCCTTAACTCTATCCTGGAGTTCGGAAGACGGAAATTTACACTGGTCGCTATAATACGTCGACTCTAAGCCACAAATGGGGCAATCACCTCTACTAGCCTCTCTAACAACTACCAAATGGTGGTGCTCGAAATAAAATCTATCCGGTAATAGCTCAAATACAGAGTCCAGCTGGCAAGCCAGACTCTTGATTTGTTTTTCCAGGCTAGTATTCTCAGTAACTCCTAAGCGATGTAAATACCATTTCCAGGCCAGGTCACCTATTATATTTCTAAAGAAATTCCCGAATACAGAAAATTTCATTTTTGGATGGAGAATAAAAAAGACTTTAGGTGAGCCGAAATGCGGTGATGTAATATAGACCGTCCGGCGAATTGGCGCAGAATATAACTTCGCTGCCGCACGGGTGACCAGTCCGCCCATGGAATGGTTCACGACATCGACCTGGTGCCACTGCGGATGGGTTGAAAGTATATCTTGGATGAACTGCGCCAGCCTGCGCCCTGATTCCCGGTTACTTTGAGTCCAGTCATAGGGGAATACCCAGAAATCTTGCCCGAGAATATACCCCATATTCTCAAAGTGACGCAACAATTCGCTGTATATCAGAGGAAATAGGGGCTCATTCTGAGAAGTTTCTTTATCGGCAATAGATGCCATGGCTCTTAAGGATGTGGGTCTAAAACGTCCTTTATCCCACCATCCCATGGTAGGCCAAATCGGTTCGCTACTCCCCTTTTTGAACAATCTTGAACCCATGATGCCGGGTACAAAAATCAAAGGAGCTTTTTTAACCTTGTTCAATGGTTCCATAATATCCCATTCACTGCAGGTACTCTGAGTACATTATACATGATTTGTAGCAGGCCTGATTGGTATGGTGTCACTGGAATTAGGCAGGATTCCCTACCCAAACCTTACAGTGATAATAGGATCCTGTCTGCGTTCACACATCGGCCAGTCGGTACTTCATAATGCCTTAGGAAAGATGGAAACAGTCTTCTGTACTTAATATGCCTTACCGGCACTATGTAGACATGCTCAGGCGAATTTGGATGTCCGCCTAAGCCGATGGCAACAAGCACGGATATATCCCTATCGATTGCCTTGTATCTATTCAATTGATATGGCTTGCACCACTCGACAGTCTCCCTATAAAGCCGCGATCTGTATTTCGCCTCGACTAGAAATTCTCGGCCACTTCTTTTTGACCTGAATCTAAAGTCCGGCTCCTTTGAGGTTTCCACGAAATCACCTCTATTAGTCTCATAATCATGGGTTTGATGCACCTTGCAATATTCCTCTTTGGGAAATAGGTATTTACGCACATATTGCTGGAATTCATCGCCTATGACGTATGTTTCGGGCTTGTTCATCTCTGCCCAAAACGCTTTGTAAGCTCTTGTGCGTACGTCCATCTTAAACTCCTGATTTCGAGATAACAAACTTATTTTATGCAGTATTGAAATGCGTGACAATAGGAAAATAGTACTGGTAGTCTCCTTGAGTATTGTCCTTAATTCTCTTTCCAATGTATGAGATCAGGCTGAAGTCAGGGTGCTTATATTCTGTTCTTAGGGGTTATTGTGAGAATTGAGCTTTTATCGAGAAGTGATATTAGGATCGGTCAGAGGGGTATTCTAGGGGCATAATACCTGATTTGTAGCAGGCCTGATTGGCATGGTGTCCCTGGAATTCTAAGCCAATAGTGATATACTTTCTATTTAGCAACGTATTTTTACATTGCATGCTCAGGATTTTTGAAAAACATGGATGATGCGGTTTTTTCTGGGATACTGTCTGGTCTGGTTACCGGGGTAGTTTTGGCTCTTTTGGTGTGGTCCTGGCGTCAATGGGTCAGATGGACCACTTCGGAAAAGTTCGAGATCGAACTCAATATTTCACCCAAAATGGAGATGCCTCAATTAAAATTTGGAGTTCTATACGTACAGAATGAGGACGGAACGATAATTAATACTACACATTGGTTTAGAAAGAAGCGTAAGGGGAAATGGTGTACCGTTATACGTCATCCAAGAAACCTCGGGTTTCAGTACAAATGCTTCGTCGATAACCACTCATCTTACAGCTCTTCTGATATCATGACGTGTCTAACTGAGGAAGGGTACAGTCATGTCAGCGTGGGTGGAGGTAAGCCTGGAAGGCTTTGGTTTATCCTTCCGGATAAATCAACTACACAGGATCCTCGAGGAAAGATAATAAATAACTACTACTACCCCGAGTGAACGGGTTTACTGTCGAGTTATGGTATGCGGGGGACATGATACCTGATTTGTAGTAGGCCTGATTGGTATGGTGTCCCTGGAATTCTGGATGTGCCTGATTTCATTGACCGGTATTCTTACATAATGTTAGAATATGAGAAGGTCTCGAGTGATTGTTAACTTGTTGGTATTCTGCAAACATAATGCATAATTCCTAAGTAGGTCTGATTGGTATGGTTTCCCTGGAATTCAGACTAGTGATGTTCGATGTTGAATAACAGAAAGGAGACCAACATATGAATTACGATCGTTTTCTGAGTAAACTAAAAAGCACTATGCTTTCTCACCATTACCGAAATGACCTAAGCGAAAAGGTTGGCAATGGATGCCTCTTGTTAAGCAAACCCGTCGATTATGTATTCTTAGCCATGCCTTATTCGACCATACCTAAAAACGATTACAGAAGTTCTTATGCAAGGAAAGTAGTGCGAAATGCTATGCTATGCCTTCCTCTGATTTTAGAAAAGGGTCTGTTTCTGGTTTACTATGGTTCAAGTGATTTGTGGAAGAACGAAGTGCCAAAATTCAAGGTTGATAAAACAGGCTGGCATATCATCATCTTACAATCCATTCACTTTGTAGATCCAGAAACTGGAGATAACATAAATAAGAGGACTAGTTGGGGACCTATAAAGTTTGGTTTTTGCGGCAAAGTTATTGAGGAAATTGAAAGCCTATGCAAAATCACCTAACAGGTCAATCCAACGGACGGCTTACAGCCCTTCTATTTCTGGGGAAATAACACCTGATTTGTAGTAGGCCTGATTGGTATGGTGTGCCTGGAAATTTGCGTGTTCCTCATCGTGGCGTCCGTATGTTATACTAGGTAGCTAGAGCCAGTAGCTTTCCTTTGAGAAATCTTACATATACCAAACCGAGGTGGCGGAATGGTAGACGCGGCGGACTTAAAATCCTTGACTCCTAGATTGTCCAAATACGGCTAACCACACCTGACCACAAACTTGTAGTGTAAAATCTAGACGTCAGCATCAAGATGGGAAAAGCGTCAAAGTTAAGAGAGAAGGCACCAACCTTCTCTCTTAATGTCATTCTGTGAGAGTGGAGCTACAGAAGAGTCTTACAGATTGCTTGCTGTGGTATTCTCGGACAGGACACCTAATTTGTTCTAGATCTAATTGATATTGTGCCCCTAGGATTGTGCTTTCTAGGAGCTACCAAGAGATTGCTTTAATTCTCGATGTAGGCTCAGGAAGAAGTTTTTTACATCTTCTAGAACTTCTGTGCAGAAAGCAGTTGTAATCAGCAGTTCATTGTCGATAAACCTATCACTCATGACCAATTGCTTCTTTTGCACAAAAGACCAAATGTCCTTTTCGTCTTTTGGTACTCTTCCACCACGATGCACGATGTAATGCCTTAGCTTTTCGTAGCGGCGGATATTCTGCCATTCTTTACTTTTCACCGGGAATTTAAGACCACCGAGTTTCTCAAGATAAATCCTAGCTCGATCTGCATTGTCCTCCCCACGAAGATCCTTCCACGAAATTGGTAATTTGAGTCGTTTCTCCACGGTTGAGCAAAACGAGCCAAGTCTGAATTCTACAAAGGCATAAACTATCACCAAGAATGAATTACGAAGTGTCCTTTCATACTCCTCGAATTCCCAATATTCGTCTGATGAAAAGTCGAGAAACTCGTCTCTTTTCTGGGGGTCTTGGATAAGCTGGGCCTGCTGCTGGATCTTTTTCTCCCAGTCTTGCTTTGACTTAATGATATGAGGCTCTAACAAACTTAAGAAGCGATTAAGCTTTTCTATTTCGTGGAGTGTCAGGCTCTCATAAATTTCCCAGAATCCGATACGTATGGCCATTGCTTATACATTATAATTGAGGCGTATCGAACAAACAAATCATTCCAATAGTGATCTAGTTGAACTTGTATCCTGGTGCCAGTATTCTGGGGGCATAATAGCTGATTTGTAGTAGGCCTGATTGGTATGGTGTCACTGGGAATTCGTCACGGGCTCATCAGATGCAGAGTGACTGTAGGTGCTCGCCTTTGTTCACGCGGCTCTATATTCACTTCAATGGTTCGACCCCATTCCAAAAGCTCCGTTACCTCCTCTGCGTGTGAGGCCGGAACATATCCAATATGCACTTTTCCCCCTTCAGAGACTGCATCTATCGCCATAGCAAAGGGATCGTATTGGTTCTCTGGCTCCGGTCTTAGGATGAATTGTACAGGGATTTTTTTCTGAATATCCTTACGGACTTTTGACCATCCATAGTTAGTCCATCCGGCTAGCTCAGTAGTTATCCGTCCTTCACGTCTTAATGTCCAATCGCGCCCCCGGATATTATGCAGCCTCACATGTAAGTCTTTCCGCAAGGTCTCAGGCTCTGAAGGCAACCACTCGCGTAGGTTCTCAAGAGAAATACGCTGTATCCACGGTCTCAAATCGCGATCCTGCATGCCTTGCTCCATGAACTTCTGCGCAAGTACAAGTGCTGTGCTCCTCTCTGCTCTACACAGCTTACTGATGGTTACGGCTGCTTTTGCGTTTACCCCATATCTTACGAAGGCAGGAAGTTCCTCCAAGAAATTGCATAATTGGGTCGAGCCACCAAAATCTCGTACTGCTAACGCTAGAGCTCCTAATACCCACGGAAGTCTATATTCAAATATTTGTGAAACGTATGCGGCCACAATAGTAGCTAGTGTTTTTGGGTGGAGCCTTTGATAATTAGAGCAGATTATATCTGAGACTCTAGTCCATTCCTCTCCACTTATCCAAGCCAGTGTTGCTTTGTAGTGGTCGACATCATATGCAACCCATGGTCTCGCACCATAGGTCACAGGTCCCTGTCGCCAGCACTCTCTAAGGTTTACGATGACGCCAAAGTCGTCGCGGCTGAATACCGTTTCGAAACTAGGGGGTTTGTCATCGGTCCAGCTACGTACAATTCGTTCCGCTACCCCCTGGACCTCGGCGGCGGAGCGCACCGACAAACCGGATAGGGAGGCCAGTCTATACAATGGCTTATTTGCTTGTTGAAATCCACGCCATGTATATTCAACATAATGGTCCAAAGCGTCTCTTGCTCTGTCACTTAGCTGATGCCACGCAAGTGTCCGTCGAATCCACCGTGAAAGTTGGGCATAGTTCGTCGATCCATACAGTTCCAATATCGCCAGTGCAGTGGAATGGAGCCGTGCGAGTCTGTCTCTCCATACCGCTGTCAGGCTATCAAATACCGATTCATCAATGCCATCCAATGATGCAGTTAAACGTTGAAGTGCGTTAATTAGTTGAGCTTCATCGTCAGCCAGCGTACTGTTAATAGGATCCATCTGCGGAGTGGCGGAACTATAAGTATCAAATGTTAGGTTGCCATCGGTCACACCTTCATAGAACCAGTTCCATACCAAGAAACAATGACCCTCGGTATCAACCATGGCACGCCCTACTCGTCCTACTAGATTTGAGTAATCTAGTGCGCTGAGCCTAAAGTGAAAATACGGTCTTCTTCCACTACCAAGGGAACCGATAATGAGATTGTCGATCGGAAAATTTACACCTTCCAGAATCGCCTTATTTGCTACTAGTATTGGGAGTTCTCCACTTCGAAACGATTGCTCAACTAATTGCCTCAACCATAGAGGAATATCCGCGTGGTCAATCCCTACTCCACGCTTGAGTGCTGTTGTAAATGGATGATCCTCACCGTAAACCGCGGCAAACTTCATCGAGACAGCGTTAAGAGTATCAGATACATGGTCAGACTCAGTAATTGCTCCAGATAATTGGCTTGCGAACGTATTAACGTCATCTTTTGTATAAAAGAAAACCAGTGTACTACCCGATTGCTTCATTTCATCGTAAAGAATGTGAAGTAGGAACAATGAGGCGTAGAACATTCCTGGTAGCTTAAGTTGATTATGAGTTGCCACAATTTCTTGGCTATGTCGCTGAATGAGTTTCGTAGTCCATGCTTCACGACCAATTCCAGATGTTAGAAAAAGGGCGATTCTTGTAGGACGCCATGTAGTCCATTTTGATACGAAACCCTGATTCTGACCACCTAACCAAACTTCAAAGTCCACCTGATTGGGTAACAGCGCACTCATAAAAATGAGGCGCACGCCTTCATTCTGTTCAGCAACCAGAAGCAGCCAGGCAATCACGGTTTCAAATAAACAGCCTCTGCTTCCTTCGCCTATCTTCTGCATCTCATCTATCACAACCACACGTACTGTGCTCGTCAAACCTGGGTTCCGACGCAGAAGTCCATCAAGCTTTTCAGGAGTAAGTACAAATACTCGCGCATTTGCCATCATTTCGGCATCTTCACTATCGACTTCAATCCCACCTGGTATTGAAGAAATCTCAATCCCAATACGTCGGAAATGATTACTTAACCTAGATTGAACCTCGAATACCAGTGCTCTTGAAGGCACAACCCAGATTGCCTTACTACTGGGATTTCTCGTCAGTTCAAATAAGATGGCAATCTCGGCAACCAAAGATTTTCCGGCACTTGTAGGCATATTTATAAGCGACACTCTAGCTTGGTCAGAGAGAATGCCCTTTTCAAGACCTGAGCTATGGCGCAGTGCTTCACGATGTGGTAACCACATTTCTACCACCGAACTCATAGTGAGAGCTTGTGTAACTGATTCTGAGATACCTATATCTTTCAATCTCCGAAGCATACTTCGCTCCATCATTTGTTCAGCTACTTCCTTGACTGTTAGAGCTAGCCACATGAGTCGTGAGCCACCCCAAGATTTGGCCCCAGCTACCGCTTGGTCAAGATGTTGCTGACTTGGACCTTCGACACCCCATACCATATATATAGCAACATCAAGACAACCTTGTAGCAACTCGACCCAAAACAGACCATCGGGTGAGGTATGTAAGCGAGAAAACATATCTTCAGACGAATCTCTTTTCCACTTCAATAATGGCTTGAATTCTCGCCCTAAGAACTGAAAGACTTTGTGCCACGCCTCTTTGGTATGCAAATCCGACGCCAACTCATCAATGAAACCGCTCTGGCCTATTTTTCGCGCCAATGTGCTTGCTTGAGCTTCTTGTTCACCTAGGGAGTAGTATAAAATAGCATTGAGAGTGCAATTCAGACGTTCTTGGAGACTCAGATTAACTCCGGACAGGTACTCGAAAACAGTAGCTGCCACACTATAAGCCCTCGCAACTAGTTGAGCGTCGTAGGATTCACGACTTGCAGCTATAAGAGCGACCAGCAAGTATGCTCTCCGATGAAGCAAATCAAGGTCAATATCCTCGGCGCTTTGATTGAACTTGATTCTGAAAAAGCTCAGTCGTAGAGTTTCTATTTGGCGCTCTAGGTCTTCTGGACTTAGGCCATCACCTAATAGTTGTGTTGCAGCTACACTTTGGGCTTGATCTACTAAATATTCCATAGATAGCTAAACACATCCCTCCTGAATTGAGGGAAATTTGTGATTTTAATGACTACTGTTTGGCAGTTATAATGACCGTTGGTGATTGATCCATTTATCTTATTAAGAAAGGAGTGGCAGCACGAGTTCTTGTAATTTGACCCACTCCCTACAACACCACCGAGTCTTTTTGACTTATGTGGAGGTGAACCATAAAACCTGCGTGGCATTTCCTTCACAAAGGTCTTAAGATGCCCGTCAGTTTCTAGAAGGCCGCTCTCCAAAAGGCAACGGTATGCTTCCATGAAACTCTGATATGCTGTCCCACTGTAACTGCAGAGTTGCTCGGCAGCCTCCGTAAAAGACTCCGTAATAGAACCATCTGTCCCCTTGCATTCCCAAATCTGGAAGTAGTAATCGGACTGTGTCTTACCTATTTCAAGTAAATCGATACCACCACTAGCCGGGTTTGCCTTTGGCTTACCAGGTATAAATATGAGGGGTCTAGCGTGTCCCTTCCTATGCAAATAAATCCGTAAGCAAAATAGTAGTACTTCTACGATATGTCCTTTGAAGTTATTATCATTACATTTCGGAGGCTTACTTGGACCACTATATCCAGAACGGCAGATGCCGCGCGCTAAAGCGTATGCAATTGCTTGTCTGTCATCCTTAGGCAGCCTTCGTGCCCCGCTCACTGCTCTTTGCCATAGGCGTAGCTGATTGGGATCTAGCCGCGCGCAAGCTATCGCCAATGCCACATCGTGAACCAAATGTGAATACTGTACTGTACCTTGTGCCACTAGGAATTCAAGTGTTCGATATGAATGTGGAATAGGGGCGTTGGGTTGTTTAGATTTCAGATTACCCCTACTAGGTATATCGGGGACCTTTGTCGAAAATAAAGCATCCATTTGAAAGCGCTCGCTCTAGCATCCCTTGTGGTTATTCGCTTATCAATATAACCTTATTCTTTACTGACTGCCATTTCGGCGTTAGTTCGGGACGAATATTTGGAAGCAGATATCTTTTAGCATGGATATTATTTACAGCCGCCTTGACCGTAATTGGAGTTTTAAAAGGCATATAGCCTTCCTTCTTGCGTAATTTGAACCAGCGGCCTTTTGTCACTCATGTTATTTATTATTATAGGAAACTCAAATGAACGAGTCAATTCAAACAGTAGTATTAGGGGGCATAATATCTGATTTGTAGTAGGCCTGATTGGTATGGTGTCCCTGGAATTCAAAAGGTGACCGCTGAAACCCCGATCGGCTGTGTTATATTTGTAACTGTTACACTTTCGCCGACAGCTAATTCAAACTGCTGCTCACCCTCAGATGAACTGACAAAAACAAGGCAATCGATGTTACCCGCATTCTCAATCACGACCCCGTTATCTACTTCAGTTACAGAAAGCTCCAATGTAGCCTCTGGGGCACACGATAAGCCGACCAAAACAAGAGCAAGAATACAGCAAATCAAAACCGTTGCTTTCATTAGCGCCTAATGATATCTATAATAAGCCAACTGGAGAGCGCAGTCAATTACTATTTTTCGAGTATCCGATAGTGCCCTTTACCGTCACTGACTTACGCTCAAACTGAAGTCAGTATTGTGCAATCAGATAAATTCTTGCTGACAAGCATCGAAGTCTATTTCTATGCCTGATTGAACTAAACTAGCGCCCGTGGTCAGCGGGCAGTGATGACAAGAAAAGGGGGACCAACACTTCTTCCTTTTCTAGCTCAAGCGGCTGTGCTATTATAAATACAATGCTCTTGGTTAGGAGAAGTCTGGATTGCTAGAACTTAAATACGTCCAATCACCAAAGGATTTAGTCACTCCAATTGATATAACTCAATTTGGGTTTCTTCAACAAGCCCTTAGGAAAACCAAGGAGGCTAGCCCCTATGTGGACCAGGCAAAGCGTCTCCTAAATAAACTACTAGTGGTTCACGCGCCGCAAGAGTTACTGGACTTCCCAGAGATTCGTGCTGACCTTGTTACCGCTGCAGGCTTCTCGGATAAGGCTACCAATTATTTCACCGCCTCTCAACTAGAAGAGGCACTCCTGAAAGTACTAAAAGAAATTGAACATAAAGCCGGATCTGACTGGCGTGCAGAAATTGCATATCGCTTTCTGCTTACCAGAGGAGATACTCTCGGCGGCGTCATGCGTAATATTATGGGAGCTGAAGCAAAAGTCAAGTTCACAGACGCGATTCTAGCGGCGTTGCATGATAGAAACATTAAACCTGCTGTATCTAGAACCGGGGCTGAAAAAGTACAACAGATCTCATGGGCTGGACGAGTTCTGCTCTTTGATAAGACACCGAAGATAATCGGTAAAAATATTGACGCCATTCTGCTGAAGCAGCAACATGATACACACACTTTGTTGACGAATTCGGAAAGCTATCTTCCAGTTGCTAATTTGCTTGGGAATAAAGATAGTTATTTAGCCTGTGGAGAGGTTAAAGGTGGAATAGACCCTGCTGGAGCGGATGAACATTGGAAAACGGCGTCTGGAGCTCTAAGTCGCATACGTGAGAAATTCCAAGGGAAACCACCTAAGCTCTTCTTTGTTGGTGCAGCCATTGAGAACTCTATGGCTGCTGAAATCTTTAACTATCTTCAGTCCGGAGTGCTAAACCACGCCGCCAATCTAAACAGACCTCAGCAACTTTCTGATTTGGCATCATGGCTTGTCTCTTTATGACGCCTCCATATATACACACACTTCCGCAGTTCCTGACGCCCATGTTCCTTCATTTGCTGACTGCTATTGCCTTTACCAATAGGCAAGGCCCATATGACTTCAACAGCGAAGCCGGCTTGCTCGGCTATATCGGATAGTATCAAATCTACGGGGACATGGACACCTTGATATCTAACATTATCATTAACCATGACCAAGGCCGCCTCTGGCTTAAGCAGTCTAGCACATTCAAAAATGACAACCGTCAACTCTCTGAAATAGTTCCTCACCATTCTAGGCACGCCATTATTGTTCAGTAAGCCATCTTCACGACACTGGTCGAGATAGCTGAGTATAAGATTAATCAGTTCTTGAGATTGAAAAGCGTCTGTAGCAAGAGATAACCGAGCCCGGTCTAGTCGATTCCCTAGGTCTTCCTTTTCACGGTTTTCCACTGTGCAACTTAGCATTGCCTGACGCAGAGTTCGTATCTCATTCTCGCCAATTCCCATCATAGCAAGCTCTAGAGCGTAGGTACGCGTATAATCATAACGGTTGCAGTAGGGTGGCGAAGTAATCAACCCGTCAAAAGACTCCGCCCCTAATTTCGGCAAGATGTCAAAACATGACCCGCTGAGGAGGGCAATTTTCCCCGGCTTCTGTGTTCCCAAAAGTGGGAGTTGCTCGCGGCATATATCATATGCAATCTGGTCAAGTTTGGCACAAATTGTAGGCGTGAATGCTTTTATCGCCCCCTTGGAGAAAGGTTTCTTACCCCACGTCCTGCCTGAACGAGAATCCCAGCGAAGATATTGCCCATCCTTTCGTGTATAGCTAATATCTTCAAGTATACACAGGGCGGCAAAAGACAGAATGCGCCTCAGGTTATCTTCCCCGATTCTATCAACCTCATCCAGATAGCGGCCAAGTTCTCCCTCTGTCTCTGGTGGAAATGCGCCCTTGGTGATGCGAATATGAGAGAATTTTTTGGTTGCCCCCGGTTTCTGCCACACCAAGCTTTGCCTGAACTGATGTATTCCGGCAGCTATTTGGTTAGCATTGCCATTCTTAAGTATGCGCCGTACCTCAATAATCTCAGCACTACTGGGGAGCAATTCTATACCCACAGAGTCAAGTCCAAGCTCACTTGCCGCAAAAAGCGCAGCTCCAGAGCCGGCGAAGGGGTCTAGGATACGCCCGACGTTTAGAGATAACCTTTGCAAGATATAATGGATGAGGTCAGACGAAAAGCCCTCCTTGTATTTATACCAGCGATGCCCATTTTTGCCTTTGTTAGCCTGGAAGCTAACTAAAGTGCGGTCAAGGTCGTAGTTTACCTGAAGCTTACCCCGATATTTAGCATGTAGCTGCTCATCGGCTTCTTTGATGGCTTGCAGCAATTTAACATCATTCACTGCTTGCCTCTCTCCAATAACGAGTTATTCTGGGTAAGATGGTCTAATAAAGCTTGTAGCTGTTTACGCTCGTATAGTCTGTAGTTGTTAATTGGATGGCGAATCGCTTTCAATTTCCCAGCGCGATCCCAGTTCCTGATAGTAGAGGTAGATACCCCAAGTAAAACTGCTGCTTCACTAACTGTGAGAAGAGAATTCATGCTTGGCATGTCTCTAATCTCCTCAACCTTAGTAAAGGTTATCATACATTGGCAAGTTTGTCAAGAGCGTATCACAGCAGATGGATTGTCAAGGACAACGAAACGCCAAAAAGTTTAGGCAGGCGCGATATCCTCAGGCTTCGAGCAGGTGGAACGAAAAATCAAAAATCAAAGATAAAAAGTCAAAATTACAAGTTCCCGATTCCATCGGGACAAAAATTTTAACCGCCAGGGGAGAGAACTATAAGATGAGATTGCCACGCTTCGCTCGCAATGACAAAGAGTAAATGGGCTCCGCAATGACAGAAAGACGGGGCTCCTTTCATAACTCCCCTAGCCCCTCTTAACTTAAGAGGGGAATAAGAGGTAGCATTTTCTTATTCCGATAACAACGTTGCCAGTTTCTGGAGCACCTCCGAGATTGTCTCGGTTGGCAAAGTGCATATTAATTCGGCATGTCGAGCACGCCAATCCAGACTCTTAACCTGGTCAGATAATATTGCTCCTGCCACCGGTAACCCGGCGGGAAGAAGAACCTCGAAAGGGTAGCCTTTGGGCTGGCTGGTTATTGGACAAAGGATGGCCAGTCCTACCTTGCTGTTGTAGCTTTGTGGTGACAGCACCACGGCTGGACGGCGTCCGGCTTGTTCGTGACCTGCTTGCGGATTCAAGCTAGTCCACACCACATCTCCGCAATGAGGCACGTAAGTGCGGTGGCCTACCACGTTTCGTTCCCAACGGCAGAGCCGGTATCAACCTCGTGATGCAAGTTATCTTTGGTGACATTTGATAGGAGCTGTTCGAGGGTCAGCTTCGGCTTAGTTAGCCGCGTGACAACGATTTTCCCTTCTGCCAGCGATACTTCGACGGATGTCTCTTTCTGGAGTCCCACTTCATCAGCGAAGGATTTCGGAATGCGCAAAGCGAGACTGTTGCCCCATTTCTGAATACGCGTCTTCATATCAAACCTCCATTCGTAGTATCTACAATGAAGATACACCATAGACAAGTATTTGTCAAGCCCACCGGGAATAGTAGTCAGGAGACAGGGAGCAATTAAGAGAATTCAAAAATCAAATATAAAAAATCAAAATGACAAGTTAAAATGTAAAAATTCAGCGCCCTGGCGAGTCGGGCTCGCAATGACACGGGAGGTTATTGCTAGTGTTAAAAATACCGGCAAAACAAGGTATAATAGCTGAAAGCGAGAACTACAAAGTGCTGGTAGAATTAAAGAGGAGGGGAAATGAGAGAGGTTATTTTATATCCCGGTGAGGATGGCTATTGGGTAGTGGAATGCCCGAGCTTGCCTGGTTGCGTCAGCCAGGGAAAGACAAAAAGGGAAGCAATTAAAAATATCAAGGAAGCTATAAGTTGCTACACCCACGCCCTCGAAGACGATAACCTTCCTGTACCCAAAGAGAAGTTTGAGGTATCAGTGGTAGTAGTATGAGCAAGATTCCTGTCCTATCAGGCGAAAAGTGTATCAAAGCTTTGGCAAAGGCAGGATTCTATTTTAAAAGGCAGGAAGGTAGCCACGTGACACTCAGGCGAGACGAACCATTTTGCCAATTAGTTGTCCCTCTTCACAAAGAATTGGATAGAGGAACAGTGCGGGCTATTATTCGTCAGGCGGGATTGTCAGTAAGCGAATTTACCAAGCTGCTATGATAGTGTTAACCAAGAAGGATGTGATGAAATACGCTAATAAACCGGTGCAGGAATACGTGGCGTCTATTCCCTTTGACCGGAGGCTATACCGCCAGGACATCGAGGGAAGCATCGCCCACGCCCGGATGCTGGCAAAGCAAGGGATAATAGCCGAGAGCGAGGCTAGGGCGATAATCAAAGGGCTCAGCTCTATTCGAAAGGAGATCGAACGAGGGAAGTTTCAATTCAAGACCGAGCTCGAGGATATACATATGAACATCGAAGCGGGGTTGTTCGAGAAGATAGGCGATGCGGCGGGCAAGCTCCATACCGCCCGTTCCAGGAACGACCAGATAGCCCTGGACCTGCGCCTCTTCGTCAAGGAGGAAATCTTGAAAACCATCGATAAGATAAAGGCTCTGCAAACTTCGCTGGTGGAGCTAGCCGGGGCGAACAAGGCCGTCATCATGCCCGGCTATACCCACCTGCAGCAAGCCCAGCCTGTCTTGCTGGCCCACCACCTGCTGGCTTATTTCGATATGTTTCAGCGGGACAAGGAAAGATTTCAGGACTGTCTGGGGCGCACCGGCGTCCTGCCCCTGGGCAGCGGCGCCCTGGCCGGCGTTCCTTACCCTGTAGACCGGGAATTAGTGGCCCAGGAGCTGGGCTTCAGCAAAGTAAGCAGCAACAGCCTGGATGCCGTTTCCGACAGGGACTTCGTCATAGAATACGAAGCGGCGGCGGCCATCGCTATGATGCATCTTTCCAGGCTGGCCGAGGAGCTTATCCTGTGGTCGTCGAGCGAGTTCGGCTTTATAGAGATCGGCGAAGCCTTTACCACGGGCAGCAGCATCATGCCCCAGAAGAAGAATCCCGACGTGGCCGAGCTGGCCAGGGGGAAGACCGGGCGGGTATACGGCAACCTCATGGGCATCTTGACTACTATGAAGTCTCTGCCTTTAGCCTATAACCGGGATATGCAGGAGGACAAGGAAGGGCTTTTCGACACCGTGGACACGCTGCACACCAGCCTGGAAGTGTTTGCCGGGATGGTAAAAACAATCAAGGTCAATACCGAGCGTATCTCTCAGGCGATGAAAACGGACTATATCCTGGCTACAGACCTGGCCGATTACCTGGTAAAGAAAGGCATGCCGTTCCGAGAAGCCCACGGCGTGGTAGCCAGGCTCAGCGAGTATGCCGCAAGTAAGGGCAAGAACTTCGGGGAGCTCGGCCGGCAGGAATACAAAAAGTTCTCCGCGCTCTTCGGCGGCGATGTCTATAAGATAACTCCGGAATCATCGGTAGCCGCCCGGAATGTGGTTGGCGGCACCTCCCCCCAACAGGTGGGAAAGGCGCTGAGGAGAGCCAAGAGGCTGATCAAGAAATGATTAAGCTGGCGCCGTCGATTCTTTCCGCTGATTTTGCCCGCCTCGGTGAGCAGGTTGCCGAGGCCGCCAGAGCGGGGGCCGATTATATCCACGTAGATGTCATGGACGGGCATTTCGTGCCCAATATCACCATCGGGGCCCCGGTGGTGGCTGCTATTCGCCCTGTGACCAGCCTGCCCCTGGACGTCCACCTGATGGTAGAGCACCCGGAGCGGTATATCTCCGAGTTTGTCCACGCCGGCGCCGATATTATTACCGTGCATGTGGAAGCCTCTCCCCATCTCCAGAGCACGATTCAGTTGATAAAGGAACTGGGGGCCAGGGCCGGGGTATCCTTAAATCCGCCTACTCCTATCGGCGCAGTAGAGGAATTTCTTCATCACGTGGACCTGGTGCTCGTTATGAGCGTTAATCCGGGCTTCGGCGGGCAGCCTTTTATCCCGGAGACATTGCTCAGAATAGAGAAGATGCGCCAAATCCTCGATGCCAGAGGACTGAGTGCCGAACTGGAAGTCGACGGGGGGATTAACGCCGACAATGCCCCAGACATAGTTAAGGCGGGGGCGACGGTGCTGGTGGCGGGGAACAGCGTATTCAGGGCAGAGGACGGGATAAGCGGGGCGATGCAGAGGCTGAGAGAAGCGGCTACGTAGAAATCAAAAATAAAATATAAAAAATCAAAAGTACAACTGAAAAAGCAAAATTTTTGAGAACTCCCTTGACCTGCTCGCCGTATGACTCCAGCAGGCGAGTGGGAGTCCCGATTAAATCGGGAAAGGTGAGGGTGTGAAATCCCCCTCACTCTAACTCTCTCCCGCCAGGGGGGCTTTGTATCATAAGTGCCTTTTGTATCAAAAGTCGGCTAGTTGTATCAAAAGTCCTTAATTTGTTCATTTTAGTGTTATTGAGCTAACCTGTATTGGTTTTTATTAAGATGGTTAATGAGACGCTTCTTTTTTAGCTTAGCGACTAGACTTCTTATCTCGTGTTCATATCTAGGCTGAGGGTGTCTAGGGTCAAGTTCCCTCTGAAAGTCCGAGAAGGCGTAATACCTCTGAACTTTGCGACACAAGTCTTGAATACCGAAGATGGTATTCGGTTCATCCTTAAAGCACTGTAGCAATGCGTCTTTTAAGCTCATATCTCTAGTTTAAGCATATCTTCGGGGGTCACTAGGCGTATTGTCACCCCTTCTTTAGTCTCTATCATACTCACGGCTTCTCTAGCCCTACCGCTAAAGCCGTTTTGCGATACGAATATTCCTTGTTTAATATCAGGAGATATTTTGGGGTGATATTGCATCGCTGAACAAAAGGCGTGAACTTCGTCGAAATCAACACCCCCTTTGGTAGCCCGTGTTTGAATTGGTATGCCCTCCTTGGTGATACCATCCACATATTTATCAGGGTGTGGTTTACTCGCTCCATAATACTGGTTTGCCCAAATCTCAAACTCGTTAGGGTTCATAGCCTTTACTTCGTCTAAATCACGAGAGACATAGCTGGCTTGCTTGAAGGAGTTTAGCCATTGATAGAATGATGATTGGTTTGCCCTTTCTAAAATCACTTCCCAAGCTTTCTTGTTAATATCTATGCCTACCCATTGCCTATTATGCCTGTGAGCAGCTATTATGGCTGTGCCACAGCCACAGAAAGGGTCTAATACTACATCCCCTTCATTGCTAGATGCCTCAATAATACGCTCTAATAAGGCTTCGGGCTTTTGCGTGGGATACCCTATTTTTTGAGAGATTGCAGATTGCAAAGCTGGTATTTCCCAAACATCTCTAGCTATTATCATGTTGTATTGTTGTCCTGTTTCAGGGTCAATCTTAAAAGCACTACGCTTAAAGCCATACTTATGCTTCATAATAGATTTTTCGTGTTGAGTATTAAACTTCCAGTCGTTAGATTTGGTATAGAAGAGGATTGTGTCATGCTTTCTCGCAAAACGCTTTTTTGTAGCACCTTGTGTCTTGTATGCCCACGCAATTTCATTCTGGAAATGCTCATCCCCAAATATGCCGTCCATCACCATTTTTAAGTAGTGAGAGGCCTTCCAATCACAGTGGAGGTATATACTCCCTGTTGACTTTAATGCCTGCTTGCACGCTTGTAGCCTCTCCCACATATAAAAGAGGTATGCCTTGAACTCATCGCTTCTTGGTATGTGGTGTAACCAAAGGGGTGCTTGCTTCCTCATAGCATCTTGGTGTTTAGCCCAATATTCCTTGCTATCTTCAAAGGATATTTCCATAGCCTCTGGATGCCATCTATCCCTACCCTTTTGTATTTTGCCAGTAAAAAATGGCGGGTCAAGATAAATTAGGTCAACCGACTCAGGCGCTATATCATGCTTTAGCACAAACAGACAATCGCCATGATAAAAGGTATTCATTTTCTAACTTTCCCTTTTAGGGTCTAACATCCAAGAATCAAAATACCCCTCGTTTGCGTTTTCTGATTCATCGGTAAATCGCACACCATATTGTGTGGTTCGTCCTCCACGACGGATGTCCATGATGATTCCTTCCCTACCCTCGTAATCTTTAGGAGCTTTCTCATTGGCTTTCACCTGTTGCCCCAGAGAGAACTTGAGATATTGCTTCTTCTTCGGTATTCGTTTCCGCTTGAGAAGCCCATCAAGTGATGCGAGAACTGATTTTAGATTAGCGGGAGACCTTTTGCCCTGATTCCACGATTCTACTGTGCGTATAGCTTGTCCTATCTCACGGGCAATACTGGCAAGTGTCCAGCCCTTTTGTTGTAGTTCGGCGAGTTTAGTCTTTACTTCGTCGTTGTTCATTTGCCGATATTCTACCATACAACGTGTGTTGTTGTCAATAAGTGTCAGGTAAATATTTTCTAAAATTTTCTTCAAAATATGCCTAAAAAGTATTGACAAAGACACACAGTGTGTGGTATTATAAATACATAAGAAAGGAAATGGTGAACTAAAATGACAATATGGCAAGAAAGAGGACTGGCGATAGCGGAATCGGATACAGTCAGAAAGAATAGATTGGGATGGCAAGTCCCCTCTCAATCTGGCAATGGGACTTACGTTGTTAACATAGACAACGGAGAGCCATTTTGCACTTGCCAGCACTTTGAGGCTACTCACAAGAAGTGCCAGCATATTTATGCGGTTGAGTTTATCGTCAAGAAAGAGCGTCGTCCTGACGGCACGGAAGTTGAAACTCAGACAACGAGGATAACCTATGCTCAGGACTGGCCTGTTTATAACGAGGCTCAAACCCACGAGCAAGAACACTTTGTCGAATTGCTCAGGGATTTGTGTAACGGCATCCCGCAGCCAGAATACGGGTTTGGGCGTCCTCGCCTCTCGCTGTCTGACATCGTGTTCGGGCTTGTCTATAAGTCCTACACTACCATGTCTGGACGAAGGTTTATGACTGACTTGCGGGAAGCAGAAGCAAAGGAACTGGTTGCCAAGTCTGCGTCCTTTGCCAGTAATGCCCGCTATCTTGGAAATCCCGAATTGACCTCGCTCCTGAAAGCTCTCATTGAGCAAAGTGCCAGTCCATTGAAATCTGTCGAGACTGACTTTGCCGTTGATTCCTCTGGCTTTGCCACTACCACCTACGATAGATGGTTTGACCACAAGTGGGGCAAAATGCGAAGCGAAGCAAAATGGGTTAAGGCTCATATGATGTGTGGCGTTAAAACCCATGTAGTTACCAGTGTGGAAGTCTCTCCCACTGAAACGGCTGACGCTCCCCAGTTTCCTAAATTGGTCAATGCTACTGCTAAAACTTTCAATATCAAAGAGGTGTCGGCTGATAAGGCATACTCCAGCAAGAAGAACATTAACGCCGTAGTAGCCGTAAACGGGACGCCTTATGTACCATTCAAAAGTTATTCTAAGGGTAGTCAAGGGATGTGCAAGTTTGACGCTATTTGGCAGAGAATGTGGCATTATTACACCTTCAATCGGGAAGCCTTCCTTGCTCATTATCACAAGCGGTCTAATGCTGAGACTACCTACTCTATGATTAAAATGAAGTTCGGCGGTTCGGTTAGGGCTAAAACCCCTATTGCTCAGGTTAATGAAGTCCTTTGCAAGATTCTCTGTCATAATATCTGTGTCCTTATCCAGTCAATCTATGAGTTAGGACTTGAACCGACCTTCTGGACTTCTGAGGCAAAAGAGCCAGTCGCCCCAAAGCTTCTTATTGATTGACATTTAATCTCCTCTGCAATACTATTCTGCTAGTGAAAAGCTTATTTGAAGAAATAGGGTTAGCGGGAGCAGGCGTTATACTTATTATTGTCGGAATAGTGCTTGATATTTCAGACATATCACCTTGGTCTGCTTTTTGTATCACTCTAGGTATTAGTGCCTTAGCACTTGTTGGTGTAAAGGAAAGCAAGGGTATCCCCCGAATCATTGTTGGTGTTGTCTGTGCTGGCTGTTTTGTTGCTTCGATAGTAATTCTTTTAACCTCTTTACATTCATAGTCTGCACTATATAAAGAACAAGAAGTACAACGACCGCTATCTCCATGACGTATTTTTCTAGGAAGTCGGCAATTAATATGAGACAAGTCACGGTTTATTCCTTATCACCTATTAAAGTGCCAAATTTTACTATGTTTGGTGAACCACAGTATTTATAATTCATATCTAAAACTAATCAATTGTGTCTATGATGGTGCTGTTTCTTCAGAACCAACCCCTATAATCTTACGGCACTCACCTGTGAATTTTGCCGTAATGTTACTTTTTATTGTCTCTGACCAAGCTGTGAATTTGTAGGGCTTCTCAGCATTGGAGACGACCTTAATAAGATAGCCAAGTCTTATACTTGGTGGTAATTCAGTTATCTTGAAAGTGATGAAATTCGCATTTAACCCACCCTCTATTATAGGCGGTAAGCTAGCACCCATTAATGCCTTAATGTTAGTTATCATACTACCCGTACCGAGAGTGACAAACACAGAATCTTTATCGTTGCCTTGATTGTCAGCCAATACTTGGTATTCATTACCTCGGACGCAACAATAGACAATAGTTGTTTTAACATTATTCATCTCTTTTAGTCTTTTCTCAATATCTCTCAATACTTCTCCTAAAGCTATCTCTGCTTCCTCTGGGCTGATGGGACTTCCTACTAACGCTTCGTGCAGCATCAATGAGTATATGTCCTCTTTGAATTTGCCAGAATAGTCAGTTAGGAGATATATATTGTTGTACATGAGTGAGAAGTCTATGTGCTTTTTAATTAAATTGCGTAGTGCATCATCTTTAAGATAGTTACTGATTGATTCAAATAATTCTTCCCACTGTGAATCATTATCACGAAGCTGCTTAACCCCCCACTTGTATCCATCTATCCATTCACTTATTTTAATTCCATCATCAAATGTCCATTCTTTCGTGTGAAAAAGTTTATTTTTTTCTTTTTTAGCTATAGATATTGCCGATAAATATACTCTCTCTTTCCATTGTGCATTTAACCTCGCCCATTTCTTGAAATTGAATCGTCCCCTAATGCTCATATATGGCTTTGGTGGGATTGCTTGGCGAATTTTGGACTTTATATCGTTCTCGAATGTAGACCACTCTTCCTCTTCGACCTTGTCTATTCTGTACGCAAGTGTTGGCAATACCTTTTTGAACACTTCAAAGCTGACCTTTGTATGTGCTGCTTTCTCTTTCTGAAGTTCTATCAAGCGTCTGTGCATTGCTGTTAGAGTATCAGGTAGGTCTAGTTCTGTGACTTTTTTTAAAGGCTGCGGAATGCTCCTTTGGCGTTTATATGATTTATAAGCCCAAATGAAAAAGAATATACTAATCGCTGACCCTATGATAATAATGAGGATACCATTGTAAGGAGTTGAGGGTATAATCATAGGCAATCCCACCCCCAAAAATAGTGTAAGAATGATTGTGGCAATGGAGAGTCGAGCTTGGTATAGCTTAAGTATCTCGTGCATATCCCTATTTTACCACGAGGCATCAATTGCCCCTTGAGGACTTTTGATACAGAATGGGCAGTTGTATCAAAAGTCATTGGGAATTCCCCCTTTTGATACAAAGCCCGCCAGGGGAGAGAGAATTAAAAAAAGAGATTCTTCGCTTCGCTCAGAATGACAATGGGGGGGGGCTCAGAATGGCAAACGAGGGCGGGCTCGCAATGACAGTGAAGTATGGGTGCTGCTCGCAATGACACAGAGGAAGGGCTCAGAATGATATTCCTTTTTTGTCATTGCGAGGCTGACTTTTAGACAGCCGAAGCAATCCCAGAGATTGCCACGCACCTTTCAGGTGCTCGCAATGACAGTTAGGGGAGACTGACAATGGTATTCTTTTCTGTCATTCTGAATGGAGCGAAGCGGAATGAAGAATCTGTGAGATTCTTCGTCCCGATTTATCGGGACTCAGAATGACAAAGGAGAGAGACTCAGAATGAAACGAGAGATGGGCTCGCAATGACATTCCCTTTCTGTCGTTGCGAGGAGCGGAGCGACGAAGCAATCTTGTGATGGGGCAAGGGATTGTAACTAGCGGGCGGCTTTGTACTGGGTGCGGAGGCATCTGGTGCAGATGTTGACTTTTCTTTTCTTACCTTCTACCATAATCGTAGTTCGGTGAATATTAGGTAGCCAGCGTCGCAGGGTACGCTTTTTGGAGTGGCTTACATTATGCCCGGTTTGAGGTTTTTTGCCGCAAATCTCACACTTCATAGAAACTTCTCTATCCGTTAAATTGGCGTCGAATGATAACACAATTATCAGCCCGGGTAAAGGGGTGGGATGAAAGCTGATTTAGCCGACGGTCAAACCCTGAAGGAAATGTTTGCCTCGGGAACTGCCTGGCTGGAAAAAAGCGCCGCCGATATCAACGCTATAAATGTTTTCCCTGTTCCCGACGGCGATACCGGGACCAATATGGTGCTCACCATGAAGTTCGCCCTGGAGGAGGTCAAGCTCAATTCGGATAACAAGGTCTCCTCGGTAGCCAAATCGCTGGCCCACGGGGCTTTAATGGGGGCGAGGGGCAATTCCGGGGTTATATTATCTCAATTCTTCAGAGGTCTGGCTAAAGGGCTGGAGGGCAAGACCAATTTCGACGGCGGGGATTTTGCCAGAGCGCTGGCCGGAGCGTCGCAAACTGCTTACAAGGGGATTGTCAATCCTGTCGAGGGGACTATCCTGACGGTACTTAAAGACGCGTCTAAGGCTGCTCAAGAAGCAGTTAAAGATAATGATACCCTGGTCTCGGTACTGGAAGGCGCAGTAGAGTCGGCTAAGGACTCGGTAGCCCGGACGCCCAGCTTACTGCCGGTATTAAAAGAGGCCGGAGTGGTGGATGCCGGCGGGCAAGGGTTGTACGTTTTGCTGGACGGCGCCCTTCAATTCCTCAAGGGAGAGGCACAGAAGATACAGTACCGGAGGCCCCGCCTGGTCGTTGCCGCGACAGCATTAGTTCCCAGGGCAGCCCAGATGCCCACCCGGCTGGAAACGCCTCACGGGTATTGCACAAATTTTGTCCTGGAGGGGAAGAATCTTAATTCAGGCAAAATCGGAAAAGACCTTAAAAAGAAGGGGCAGTCTTTGATAGTTACCGGCGACGATAACCTGATAAGAGTCCATATCCACAGCTTCGAGCCCGGTGAAATCCTGAAATATGCCACAAAGCTGGGCAAGCTGCATGAGATAACTATCAATAACATGGATGACCAGTATGCCGCATTCATCAAGATGCAGAGGGAAAGAATGCCTCAGGTCGACATCGCCATGGTAACAGTGGCCACCGGAGACGGGTTTTTCGAACTGCTTAATAGTCTGGGTAACATAATCATTGTCCCCGGCGGGCAAACGATGAACCCCAGCGTTCGTGAACTCCTGCAAGCTGTGGAATCGGCGCCCTCGGACAACGTTATTATACTGCCCAATAACAAGAACATCGTGTCCGCCGCCTCCCAGGTCCGGTCCTTAACTTCCAAAAAAGTGAAGGTGGTCCCCACCAGGAATATCCCTCAGGGCATAGCGGCGTTTCTGGCCTTCGGTTACGACATGAACCTGGAAAAGAATGCTCAGGCTATGGAGAAGGCAATAAAGAGAGTAAAGGCTATAGAGTTTACCAGGGCAGTGCGCGGGACACGTCTCGGCGGCCTGGAAATAAAGAAGGGGCAGTTTATTGCTATGCTGAACGGCGAAGACTTGATAGCCAGGGCCGATAAGATAGGGGATGTTGTCCTTGAAGCTCTGGGCAAAGCAGGAGCTGAAAAGGCGGAGATAGTCACCATTTATTACGGTGCTGAGGTCAAGGACGCTGAAGCTCAAGAGATAGCCCGGGAAATTCGCGACCGATACCAGACCGAGGTCGAGGTAGTTTACGGCGGCCAGCCCCATTATAATTATATAATTTCAGTGGAATGATGTTAAGTCAAAAATCAAAGATAAAAAATAAAAATGACAAGTCAAAAAGTAAAAATTTGGCCTTTCCGTTTTCCATCGTTGCGAGTCCCGAGATTCCTCGCTTATGCTTCGGAACAGGCTCCGCAATCTCGTGAGGGGTATGAGATTGCCGCGCCCCGACAAGTCGGGGCTCGCAACGACAGTAGAGTAGAGGGGCTCGCAATGACAGTTAGGGGAGACTGACAATGGTATTCTTTTCTGTCATTCTGAATGGAGCGAAGCTGAATGAAGAATCTGTGAGATTCTTCGTCCCGATAAATCGGGACTCAGAATGACAAAGGGGGAGGGACTCAGAATGGCAAAGGGGAGAGACTCGGAATGGCAAAGGGGAGAGACTCAGAATGAAACGAGAGATGGGCTCGCAATGACAGTAGAGTAAAGGGGCTCGCAATGACAAAAAACGAGGTAAGTAAAAGTGGTTAAGGTTGTAACCGATAGCTGTTCCGATATTACCCCGCAGTTGGCCCGGGAGCTGGGGATTACCGTGGTGCCGTTGTACGTCCAATTCGGCGATGAGACCTACCGGGATAATGTCGACCTGAGTACGGAGAATTTCTACCATAAGCTGGAGACAAGCAAGATTCGCCCTGCCACATCAACAGCTACCCCGGCTGATTTTGCCAGGATTTTCACCGGTTTAGCGGAAGAGACAAAGGAAATCCTGACTATAACCCTTTCGGAAAAGTTCAGCGGCACTTATACAGCAGCGCTGCAGGGCAAGGCTATGGTTAAAAAAGATTGCCACATCGAGGTCATCGACTCTAAGGCGGGAGCAGGCGCACAAATGCTTTTAGTTATCCTGGCAGCTCAGATGGCCAGAGCGGGGGCCGGTTTAGACAATATTGTTGACCAGGTTAAGAAGGCAATTCCCAGAATTCACATACGGATGAGCTTCGACACCCTGGAATATTTAAGAAAGGGTGGACGTATCGGCAAGGCGCAGGCCTTCCTGGGCAGCTTGTTAAAATTGAATCCTATCGTGGGAGTAAAAGACGGTGCAACCTTTCCTATTGCCCGCTCCCGCAACCGCACTCAAGCCATAGATTTCCTGGTAAATTTTGTCAGGGGTTTCAGCCATATAGAAGCCGTGGCTATCGAAGATGCCACTACCCCCGATGATTTACAGACATTAGCCGAGCGGCTTAAGGATGTCGTCTCTCCAGAGCGCATCCATCGTTCCAAGGTAAGCCCGGTGGTAGGGACTCATGTCGGTCCTCATGTCCTGGCTGTTTCCGTCCTTGAAGCAGAGTAGAAAGTGACAGGTATCGATTCGCTACGAAACGTTCTCGAGCTGGAACGCCGGAAGGGTTACACCGATAAGGCGGTAATCGGCGGCCTGGATAAGTACCTTCACAAGCAGGCCGGGCAAATCAGGCAGAGTCTTGTCCTGAGTCTGAACGAAGTGAAGACGAAGGAACTAGTCCCCCAGCTTGTAAGCGGCTTCGACGAGCTTAACCTGGCCAATTCCAGTTACGGCTCTTACGGCCCGGACGAGCGCAAGAGATGGATGGAAAATGTCCTGGGCTGGCTGGATAAGCTGGAAGGGACGAAGGGTCCTACCCGTCATTCTGAGCCCTTCGCTCTCGCTCAGGATAAACTCCGCGAAGAATCTCGAGACCCTTCGCTCTCGCTCAGGGTGACAACAGCGCCGGCTGAGCCCCGCCAGAGGCGAAGAGAGGGGCTGGACTCGCCCATAACTGTTCTCAAGGGCATCACGCCCACCGTAGCCAACAAATTTGCCAAGCTCAATGTCAGGGCGTTGGGCGATTTGCTTTATTTCTTCCCCAGGCGCTATGTCGATTACAGCCGGAGGAAACCCATCTCCGAACTTATAGAAGGTGAAGAGCAAACTATCATAGGCACGATCTGGCAAGCCAGGGTGGCTACTCTGGGTAACCGGCGAGGCACAGAGGCAATCGTCGGCGACAAGACGGGAAATATTAGAGTGGTCTGGTTCAATCAACCCTACCTGGCAAAAAGCTTCCGTACCAACGCCAGAATAGTCATCAGCGGTACAGTCGGGCTGTTCAAGGGACACAAGGTATTCGAGTCCCCGGAATGGGAATTGCTTAAAGACAAAGAGCTGATTCACACCGGGCGCCTGGTGCCCGTCTATCCCCTTACTCAGGGCTTATATCCCAGGCAGGTAAGGAAATGGACCAAGGAGACTGTCGACGGCTATCTCTGGCAGTTGAGTGATTTCCTGCCCCCGGAGATCAAGACCCGCTGCCAGTTATTAGACCTTCCCGCCGCAATCGCTCAAATTCACTACCCCGATGACCTGACGATGGCGGAGAGGGCGAGAGGGAGGTTATCCTTCGACGAGCTATTTCTTCTGCAGTTAGGCGTGCTGGCCAGGAAGCGGGACTGGAAGGAAGGCCAACCCGGCAACGCTTTTCATATAGACCAGGAAGTTATCGGCAGATTTTTACAGTGTTTGCCTTTCACTCTGACCCAGGCGCAGGAGCGGGTGCTGCAGGAAATTCTGACCGACCTGAAACAGGCAAAAGCCATGTCACGTCTTCTTCAGGGAGAGGTAGGGAGCGGCAAGACCATAATTGCGACCCTGGCTCTCCTGATAGCTGCTGCCAACGGTTACCAGGGGGCATTGATGGCGCCCACCGAGGTCCTGGCCGAGCAGCATTACGCCAATATCTGCGGCTATCTGTCCCAGGTCGGCACCGAGGAGCCCGGTCCCGAGCCGGGCGAAGGGACTATCAGGTGCTACACAGGATTTCTCGCGAGGCCGCTTACCATCGCTTTGCTCATCGGGAGCCTCAGCAACAGTGAGAAGGAGAGGTTGCACGATAAGATTAAGCAGGGTAAAGTTGACATTATTGTCGGTACCCATGCCCTTATTCAAAAGGAGGTAGAATTTAAAAAATTGGGGTTAGCGGTGATAGATGAACAGCACCGCTTCGGCGTATTACAGCGCTCCGCCCTGCGGCAAAAGGGATTCAACCCCCATGTTCTGGTCATGACGGCCACACCTATTCCGCGAACCATGGCGCTGACGCTCTACGGCGATCTCGACCTTTCGGTTATCGACGAGTTGCCCCCGGGACGACAGGTAGTGAAAACAAAATGCCTCGAACCACAATACAGGGAGAAAGCTTATACATTTCTCCATCGCGAGGTCAGCAACGGCCGGCAGGCTTTCATCATCTGTCCCTTGGTCGAAGAATCCGAAGTGCTGGAGGCAAAAGCCGCCAAAACGGAGTACGAGCGACTATCCAGAGAGGTCTTCCCGGGTTTAAAATTAGGGCTACTCCATGGTCAGATGCCTGGTAATGAGAAGGAGGAGGTAATGCGGCATTTTCGAGCCGGGGAGCTGGATATTCTGGTGTCGACCTCGGTAGTGGAGGTGGGCATCGACGTGCCCAGGGCATCGGTTATGATGGTAGAAGGTGCCGAACGCTTCGGCTTATCTCAGCTCCACCAGTTCAGGGGGCGTGTGGGGCGAGATAAGGAGCAGGGCTATTGCCTGCTTATCCCGGAAAAGCTTTCACCCGAGGCAAGGGAGCGCCTCCGGCTGATGGAAAAGGTCCATGACGGCTTCGCACTGGCTGAGAAAGACCTGGAGATACGAGGTCCGGGGGAATTTTTCGGCACCCACCAGAGCGGCCTGCCCGACCTCAAGCTCGCCAAGCTAACCGATTTACGCAGTCTGGAGTTGGTCCGGCAGGAGGCAATAACTCTGTTTCAGAGCGACCCCAATTTAAAGAAAGCCGAACATCAACCTTTACGTCAGCAATTGAGCCGGGTATGGGCCGGGGGTGCTGAATGGAGCTAATCATGCTCAAGCAGGAACTGGTCGGATGTTTGCAGCAAGCTGTGTCGGAGGCACAGCAAAAGGGTGACCTGGCTGCAGCCGCCTTGCCAGAGGTGCTTATAGAACATCCTCAAAATCCCGAACACGGAGATTTTGCCTCGGGACTCCCTTTGAAGCTGGCCCGGTCTATGAAGATGTCCCCCATGGCTATAGCCGAAAAGGTCTCCGAGCATATAGTGCCGCCGCCCCAGATCGACAGGATTTGGGTTGCTGAGCCGGGCTTTATCAACTTCACCTTGCGGGATGACTGGCTGAGTACGCAGGTGGAATCGGTCCTGACTGCCGGTGAATCGTATGGCGATATCGAGCTGGGCAAAGGCGACCGGGTCCAGGTTGAATTCGTCAGTGTCAACCCCACCGGACCCCTTCACGTGGGTCATGGCCGTGGCGCCGTTTTAGGCAGTACTCTGGCTAACGTGCTTACCGTCTCCGGCTACGCCGTAGAAAAAGAATTTTACATAAATGATATGGGCACCCAGATAGGTAACTTCGGCCGTTCCCTCTATGCTCGTTACCGGCAATGCCTGGACCAGGAAGCCGCCATGCCCCCGGACGGCTACTACGGTAACTACATGATTGACCTGGCCAAGGAAATAGTCCAGGAGCAGGGTGATAGATTTTTATCGTTGCCCGAGAGCGAGGCAGCTTCGCAACTGGCGAAGGTCGGGACTGATAAGATGCTACAAGGAATCAAACAGGACCTCGAGCTACTAAACGTTATTTTTGACACCTGGTTCTCAGAGAAAAGTCTTTATCAAGGCGAGCAATATGACAAGGTTATGGAACTACTCCAGAGCGGGGGCTATGTGGCTAAAAGAGAAAAGGCCATCTGGTTTGAATCGAGCGCCCTGGGCGAGGACAAGGACAATGTCCTGGTGCGCAGCGATGGTTCTCCCACCTATTTTGCCTCGGATATTGCCTACCATTACAACAAGTTCCTGGAGCGGAGATTCGACCGGGTGATCGATATCTGGGGGGCTGATCATCAGGGACATGTCCCTCGAATGAAAGCGGTGCTCAAAGCCCTAGGCTGTGATCCTGAGCGGCTTACGGTGATAATCTGCCAGCTAGTCACCCTGCGGCGGGGGAAGGAAATAGTTAAAGTATCCAAGCGCAGCGGCGATATTATTACTTTGAAAGAGGTAATAGACGAGGTGGGCCCGGATGCCTGTCGCTTCATATTCCTCTCCCGTTCTGCCGATAGCCAGATGGATTTCGACATAGAGCTGGCCAAGCGGCAATCAGCGGACAATCCAGTGTACTATGTTCAATATGCTCATGCCCGGATTGCCAGCATTCTTGACTTGGCTAAAGAGCGGGAGATAGACTGCGGTCAGGGCGATGTTTCTCTGCTTACCACCGAGCCGGAGCTCACCTTAATTCGCCGCTTGATACTCCTCCCCGAAATAGTAGAACAGGTGGCAGTCAATCTCGAGCCCCACCACCTGCCTTACTATGCCCAGGAATTAGCCACCGTCTTCCACAGCTTCTACAAGCAATGCCGGGTTGTCTCTGAGGACGAAGCGCTAACCAGGGCCCGCCTCAAGCTGGTCAAGGCAACTCAGATTGCCCTGGCTAAAGTCCTCCATCTCATGGGCATGACCGCCCCGGAGAAAATGTGAAGCAGAGCGACGCTGCCCATTTCATTCAATAGTGAAGGAACCCCGATTTTATCGGGGCTTCACGCCTCTAAATCCCCCTCACTCTGACTCTCTCCCGCTAGGGGAGAGAGAATCGTAGGGGGAGATTCTTCGTCCCGACAAATCGGGACTCAGAATGACAATAGGGAAGGGCTCAGTATTACAGTTCCGTTTTGTCATTGCGAGGAGAGTAGCGACGAAGCAATCTCGCAGAGAGATTTCTCCCTTACGCTCGGAACAGGCTCCGCAATTCCCAGAGATTGCCACGCCCCGACCCCGATTCATCGGGGGGCTCGCAATGACAACGCTGCTTGACGGAAAATTGGCTTGAGGCTATATTATTAAGCGAATCTAATACTCTATATTTACCTCGCCTTATAGCGGAATTTTATGTGGGTAGGGTCGATGTTATACAATATACAGGCGAAACTAGTCCGCAGGAAGGCGTTCAGGTGTGATCGCTAGGTATTGTCTCGTTTACCTGCGGAGGCCCAGATAGTAAAATACATTAAAAAGGAGGATTGAAATGGCTGTTTTTTTCTCAGGAAGCGAACTCTTAGAAATAGCTATGGGCATAGAAAGGAACGGCATGGCATTCTATCAGGCCCTGGCTGATAAGACCGGCAATAGAGATATCAAGGACATCTATACTTATCTCGCCGGAGAAGAAAAGAAACATCTGGATACCTTTCAGGGCATGTCGGGTTCCCTGGAGCAAGCTAAGCCCCCGGAAACCTATGGTGATGAATATATGCTTTACCTCAAATCGTTAGTTGACAACACAGTGTTTACCAATGTTACCGAAGCCAAGCAAAAGGCTGCTAAGGTATCCAATGAAATTGAGGCCCTCGACACCGGAATCCAGGCTGAGAAAGATTCCATCCTCTTTTACACAGAATTGCAGAGCTTGGTGAGGGAGCGGGACCGTGAAGTCGTCCTCAGCGTATTGGATGAAGAAAAAAACCACCTGCGCCAGCTTTCGGAACTCAAGAGAGGGTTGAAGTGAATTCCGGATTCCAGCTGGCAATAAAAAATTAAGGAGGTAAAAATGGCTGTCAAAAAAGTTGGCGAAAAATATCGCTGTAATGTCTGCGGCAATGAGGTGACGGTGACCAAGGCTGGCGGCGGCACGCTGGTCTGTTGTGGTGAGGATATGGAATTAATCAGCTCGTAAGTTTTTAGGAGGAGTGAGCAAATGGAAAATGAACAGGCCGGAACGATGGAGGTGCTTCAGCTCGCTGTTCAGACGGAGGTAGAGGGTAAGGAGTTCTACCAGAAGGCAAGCCAGAAAAGCAGCAGCAAGCTAGCCAGGGAACTATTTCAGCAGCTGGCTAATGAAGAAGACGTTCACCGTAAGAAGTTTGAGGAAATATATGAAGCCCTAAAGAGAGGGCAGAATTGGCCTGATGTAGAAGCACCATCCGAAAGGGGGAAAAGGATCAAGTCTCTGTTTGTTGAAGCCACTAAAGCACTGGGTAGCAAGATTAAGGTGGCCGAGTCTGAACTCGAAGCTATCAAGATAGCTATGGATATGGAGATAAAGTCTTATAATTTGTATCACGATCGAAGCGAAGAAAGCACTCTCCCTGTGGAAAAGCGGTTCTATGAGGCTCTGGCGGGGGAGGAGCGAGGGCATCATCTTGCCCTTCTCGATTCCTATGAGTATCTCAGTAACCCTGCGGGGTGGTTTACTAAAAGCGAACACTGGTCATTGGACGGAGCTTAAATAAACGAACAGGAGGGTACGACATGGGGGATGTTGCTTTAAGCATTGAGCAGCTAGCTGTAGAGGTAGAAGGGCGGGAGATTTTACATAATATAAGCTTAGAGATGAAGCTCGGCGAGACTCATGTCCTTTTCGGTCCCAACGGCAGCGGGAAGACCACTTTGCTCATGGCGATAATGGGGTTTCCCAAATACCGGGTAACCAAAGGCAAAATCATTTTCAAAGGCCAGGACATAACTAAGTTGTCGCTGGATGAGAGAGCCCGGTTGGGAATCGGCATGTCCTTCCAGCGGCCGCCGGTAGTTCGGGGGGTAAAAACTCGTGACATGGTGGCTGCCTGCCTCAAGGGTCAAGATCAGGAAAAGCTCATCAGTCAACTCGCAGCGAAAGCTGACCTGGCCGATTTTCTGGACAGGGAGATAAACTACGGGTTTTCGGGAGGAGAGCTAAAACGTTCCGAGTTAATGCAACTACTGGCGCAGAGGCCTACGTTAACCTTGATAGATGAGCCTGAATCAGGCGTTGACCTGGTGAATATCGCCCTTATCGGTGAACTGTTAAATAACTTGCTGGAAAAGGATTGTCCCATACCTGAGCGAAAATGCATGGGGCTCATCATTACCCATACCGGTCATATCCTGGACTATGTTAACGCCCGTACAGGCTATGTCATGTGTGATGGTGTAATCGGATGTGAGGGGGACCCTCATGAGATTTTAGCCACTATTAGAGAGAAGGGCTACGAAGAATGTGTCAAATGTTTTATGAGGAGGGCGCCAAGTGGTTAAGGCAGCATCGTCTGAGAAACATAAAGATAAAGCCAGAGCAGCAACCGCCAAACCAGCGGCATACGGTGAGGATATAGATTTGGGCGCTTATGTCAGTTCAACTGAGGAGCAACCTTACCAGGCTGACCCTTCGAAGTTCCCTGCCGGGGCCAAAAAGCGGATGCTGGAGGCAGGAATAATTCTGGATGACCCAAGCCAAAGAGCAGGGACCTTTATCCAGATGGATAACGCTCCAGTTCATAGTTCAGTCAGTCAGGAAGGCGTGGAAGTGATGGCGGTCAGCCAGGCTCTGGAAAAGTATGACTGGCTGTCAGACTACTGGTGGCAGGCCGTAGCCGTGGATACCGATAAGTACACGGCCAATATAGAACTGAACAGGCGTAATGGCTACTTCATCAGGGCACTGCCTGGCTATAAGACTATTTACCCTGTTCAGACCTGTCTTTATCTGGAAAAAGCACGGCTTGCTCAGAATGTGCACAATATTATCATTGCTGAAGAAAACTCGGAGCTGCATATCATTACCGGTTGTACCACTGCTTCTAACGAAGAAGCCGGCCTGCATCTGGGGGTCTCTGAGTTCTACATAAAGAAAGGGGCTAAGGTCACCTTCACTATGATACATAGCTGGAATCCAGAGGTAGCTGTTCGCCCTCGCACGGGAGTAATGGTTGAAGAGAATGGCTTATTTCTTAGTAATTATGTACTTACGAAGCCAGTCCGTTCACTACAGATGTATCCCACAGCCAGGTGTGTGGGGGAAAATTCGGTTGTCAGGTTCAATAGTATTCTGGTAGCAGCTCAGGGGTCATCGCTGGATGTCGGTTCTCGGACCATCCTCGATGCTAAGGGGGCGAAAACAGAAATCATATCACGAGCGATAACTACCGGGGGGAGCATTGTTGCCCGGGGTTACATAGAGGGCAACGCCCCTGATGTCAAAGGTCATCTGGAATGTCGTGGGCTGATCCTGATGGGAGAGGGTATAATCCACGCCATACCCGAGCTTAAAGGCACTTTAGCTGGCATTGACCTATCCCATGAAGCGGCAGTAGGCAAGATAGCTGAAGAAGAAGTAGAGTATCTCATGGCACGGGGGCTAACTCGAAGCGAGGCTACCGCCACGATAGTCAGAGGATTTCTAAGGGTGGATATAGAGGGGTTGCCGCCCTTACTCAGTGCCGAGTTACAGCGGGCAATTGAAGCCAGTGAAGAAGACCTTATGTAAATAAAGACTGGAGGAGGTTGATTATGAATCTCAAGGTCCTGCGTAACTGCACCTACGGTTTATATGTGATAGGTTCCCAAAAAGGAGACAGGCTTAATGGCCAGATCGCCAACACCGTGTTTCAGGTGGCATCTGAGCCGCCAACCATTGCCGTGAGTATTAATAAGCAGAACCTGACTCATGAATTTATCACCGAGAGCAAAGTCTTTACCGCCTCTATACTTACACAGGATACGCCACTCTCTTTTATAGGTCATTTTGGCTTCAAATCGGGTCGGGAAGCAGACAAACTTAAAGATGTCAAGTACAAACTGGGTGAAACTAAGGCTCCCATCGTGCTCGACCATAGCGTAGCTTATATCGAAGCCAGGGTAATTCATCAGGTAGATGTCGGGACTCACACTATCTTCATAGGAGAGGTTGTGGGAGCAGACGTTATCGGGGAAGGCGAACCAATGACTTACGCTTACTACCATCAGGTTAAGAGAGGCACCACTCCCAAGACGGCTCCCAGCTACATCAAATAGAGAAAGGAGGAGGTATCCAAAATGGCGAAATACGAATGTACTGTTTGCGGGTATATTTATGACCCAGAGTTAGGCGACCCCGACGGCGGGATAAAGCCGGGGACGCCTTTCGAGGAAATACCCGACGATTGGGTATGCCCTGTCTGCGGGGCGAGCAAAGACAAGTTCGAAAAATTAGAGGAGTGATTGGGTAAAGATGATAGAAAACTTGAGCAGAGAACAGTTAGAAGGGATATTAGAAGCAATACCTGTGGAAATTTCTTTCGTTGACGAGAACGACCTGGTTAAATTGTGGAACAAGCATGAAACGAGGATCTTTAAACGGCCGGTTTCTGTGGTCGGGAAATCGGTTCAAAAATGTCACCCCAAGCAAAGCGTGGACAAGGTAAACCAGATATTGTCCGATTTCAAAAGTGGCAGGCAGGATTCAGCGGCATTCTGGATAAATCTCGGGGAAAGGAAGGTATATATCAGATATTTTCCTGTGCGGGACAAGGGAGGCAAGTATCTGGGCACGCTGGAAGCCACCCAGGACATCACGGAAATAAAGAAGATTGAGGGAGAAAAGAGGCTGTTGGACTATTGAAGGGAGGGTTAATGAAAGCAAGAAAAATAAAGACAAACGTTTACTGGGTAGGCGCTATCGACTGGGATAGGCGTCTCTTTGACGCCTTGATACCTCTCCCCGATGGGACAAGCTATAACGCCTACCTGGTGCAGGGCAGCCAGAAGGTTGCTTTGATAGATACCGTGGACCCCTCCATGACACACGTCCTCATGGCTTATCTTGAGAATGTTCCCGGTATTGACTATGTCATTGCTAACCATGCCGAACAAGACCATTCTGGCTCTATCTCCTGTGTTCTGGCGAAGTATCCCGCTGCCAAGGTGGTCACTACGCCCAAAGGGCGGGATCTGCTCGCGGCTCTCTTGCTTATTCCGGAGGACAGATTTATCACCGTAAGCGATGGTGAAACTTTGTCACTGGGAGATAAAACCCTGGAGTTTATCCATGCCCCCTGGGTACACTGGCCTGAGACCATGCTTACATATTTACGGGAAGACAAGATACTCTTCCCTTGCGACCTTTTCGGCTCCCATCTGGCTACCACAGACTTGTATGTAACCGATGAAGGGCAAGTTTATGAAGCGGCTAAAAGATATTTTGCCGAAATCATGATGCCTTTCCGCACCAGTATTGAGAAACATTTGGAAAAGCTGAACGGTTATAAGATTGACGTCATCGCCCCCAGCCACGGCCCCATGTATGACAAACCTTCGTTCATCTTGAAAGCATATCGAAGCTGGGTATCCGGCCCACCGAAAAACATAGTGGTCTTGCCTTATATCTCCATGCATGGCAGCACCCAAAAAATGGTGGAATATTTTGTGGCAGCCCTGGCTGACAGAGGTGTCACGGTTAAGCAGTTCGACCTGGCGGCAGCGGATATTGGGAAACTGGCCATGGCATTGGTGGACGCCGCCACTATGGTCATCGGCACGCCTACAGTTCTGGTTGGGCCACATCCTAACGTCGCCCATGCGGCATTTCTAGCCAATGCATTAAGACCCGGGCTCCAGTTCGTCTCCATCATCGGTTCCTATGGCTGGGGTAGCAAGGCTGTAGAGCAACTCAAGGGGTTGATTCCCAATCTTAAGGCGGAGGTGCTGGTTCCCGTGCTCAGCAAGGGATTTCCCGGGGAGGAGGATTTCAGGGCCCTGGACAACTTGGCCAGCACCATCGCACAAAAGCATAAAGAGCATGGCTTTGCCTGACGATGTCTTGCTCACAGAAGGTTGGGAATGTATAGGGCAATAACAATCCTGTGGTACTTTGGCTATCACGAAAATGTCATAAATTTGTAATTTTTTTGACCACTGTTTTATAACTTCTTCATTAGTTCTGGTCTAAGATTGCAGCACAGTTATTTAAAGGAGGTATCGAACATGGAAGAGATAAAAGAACAAACAGGTCACATGCCCCGGATAGGCGAGCCGGCTCCAGATTTTGAGGCAGTAACCACTCACGGGAAGCTCAAGCTGGAAGATTTCAAAGGTAGCTGGCTAATTCTCTTTTCTCACCCGGCAGATTTCACCCCGGTGTGCACCACTGAGTTCATCGCTTTTTCCGAGATTTATCCCGAACTACAAAAGCGAGGGGTAGAGCTTCTGGGCCTTAGTGTAGATAGTGTATCTTCGCATATCGCCTGGGCGCGCAATGTGGAGGAGAAAACCAAGGTAAAGATACCATTCCCTATTATCGCTGACCTCAACAAGGAAGTTTCTATGGACTATGGCATGATCCACCCCGGTCAGAGCAAGACCGAGACTGTCCGGTGCGTATTCATAATCGACCCTAACCAGATTATCAGGACAATACTCTACTACCCGCTGACCACCGGCAGGAATATGGACGAGATACTGAGAATAATAGATGCATTACAAACGACGGACAAGAATGCTGTAGCTA
>Ga0307429_1000219_pt1 | contig 40761 bp, 76 predicted proteins | sample SalMarWE160230MG_FD_202151 | JGI IMG/M metagenome (GOLD analysis project Ga0307429, IMG submission 202151) | Salt marsh sediment microbial communities from the Plum Island Ecosystem LTER, Massachusetts, United States - WE1603-230 | ecosystem: Environmental > Aquatic > Marine > Intertidal zone >... | reverse complement strand
TGCCCGGTAAAGCACTACCTTTTTACCTAAAATTAGCTCTTTTTTTTTCCATTTTTTATGCTGAGTTGCTTAGGTTGTGCGTAGGTTAATTTTTTGAACTCAGCATTTTTATATACATTGGTATGACTGGCTTGTAGGTTTTTTTTGCTGAGTGCTGAGTATATTCTCTTAAAAAAAAGGGTAAATAGTTTTAGATGGTAAATTGTGTTATTTTTATGTTGCTTGGGTAATTATATAGAAAAATTGCTTCAACCTAAGCATAAATTTTGTATCTTAGATCAATACTGGGCTTGAATAGGCTGAGTATACTCCGCAAATACTCAGCAAAATTTTTTACACTCAGCATGAATATTTAACATCTTTTATAATATTTTACAGTAAATTATATTTATTTCTATCTATGTTTAATTATTGAATTATTGTTATATAATTTACATAATTGGTAATTTGACAGTATAATTTTTTATTGATAAAATTATATTATTATTTTGAACATAATTTATATAAAAAAAACCGGATATTTATTTATTCGGTTTTTTTATGTTATAATATTTATAGGATGATTTTAAAATTCTTGTTTATTAATTATTAAAAGGGCTATTTATATTAGCCCTTTTAATATGTTATAATATAAGTACAGATATTTGATTAGGCTATAAGACTTCTTATTGACTATAGGGTAGGGATATTTTTAAAAGATATGTTTGGGCATATCTTTTTTTATATTTTAAAAAGTGTAAAAAAGTGTAGTAAACCATATTTTCTTTATATTTTAATTGTGTTATAATATAATAGAATTCAATATTTAGATAACAGATTGTCAGAGGGCTAGAGATTTTTTTTCTCCGGCCCTCTTTCATTTGTAATATAAAATTGGAAAAAATAACTTGAATATGATGTCCCTTTTTGATATAATATAATTGTTATCAAATATTGAAGGGAGGAAAAAACATTATGGGAAATAAAAAAAATCCAAATTCTAAAGATGCCAATGGCGATCATTTCTTTTTTAAGGACAGTCAACCTGATATCAAAAAATCAACTTTTAAAGAAAAAAATAAAAATGATAATCATAAGATTGACAAAATCGAAGAAAAGCCAGAAGAAGGCTCAGAAGGACTGTAAAATATGAAGCAAGTAATAATAAAATTGGGAAGCTCTCTTAGCTTCCCTATTAATAACATGATAGTTAAAAAAATAGAAAGAGAGACGAAAAATTATTATGTTATTGATGGACTTAAATATCGAAAAAGAAAACGTATAATAAATGGAGTTATAGCCTCCAAGAAAAATGAATCAAGGTATTCCTCAGATCATTTGGTATTGGATGCTAATAATACAGAAGTAATCGAAATACATAAAAATGCTTGTTTTGATTACTTCTACCAAGAAATGTTAAAAGAGGTTAGAAATATGAATAACCCTACTTTCACAGAACTTTATCAAATATGGAGGAAGCTAAGAAATGGAAAATAAAAAAATGCCAGACCCTAAAAAAGTTGTAATCAAAATTGATGATTACGAATTTGAGGCCGGACAATACATAATTATTGCCAAAGGTAAAAAGAATGATGATTATATTCATTCATTAAGCATTATTAAAAGTCCTACCACAGGGGCTAATATGCTTGAAGAATTAGAAAGGCATAGCAATAATATAAAAGATCAGCTCAATAAATATAAAAAGAATGATTTTGAAAATCTATTAAAAGATATTGATTGTTCCGATTGCCCGGAACGCTTCAATTGCGACACTTATAGAAAAGGAGAGAATTAAGAAAAATGCTTAGTAAGAATGATGACATTAAAAAAGTAGAAATAACCTTACATACTGATAATGGAGTATATACATATACACCAGAAGATTATGTAATTTTATTTGAGGGTGAATTTGACGGCGATCTTGGGTTAATTGGTTCTGCCGATATAAAAAAGGTAAAAGCTGCTAAATTATTTGTATGTAAACTAATGGAGATTGTTCAAGGTATTACTGATTCAATCGAAAAAGAAGAATTAAAAAGACCAAATATTATAAAAAGCGTAATATGGGCATTTCCATATTTCGCAAATAATGATCTTGAAGGTTTAAGAAAAAATAAAAATTATAATAAAACTGATAAAGATATAATATCAGTGATTGAAGAACTTATAATCGAAAATAAAGGAGATAATTAAATGGAAAAAAGATAAATATGAAGTCAACAAAGGACGAAATTTTTACAAGGCTAAAAGAAGTAACCGCAAATTTAAATGAATTTAAGAAAGAAAATTTAGAGCTAACTAAGAAAAAAATGGAAGTTAGCAAGATTGATGATTCAGCAGAAAGCAGAATATACGAGTTAGATAATGCTGTCGGAACAATTAAATATATAAAGTCTGTGTATGATGATCTAAATAAGGTCAATGATGCCATAGATTTTAAAAAAGAACAATTGCAAGAATTGACTGATATAGAGTATAACGTAAATACTCTAGAGGCATTAATACAGGCAAACAAGGAAGCTAAGATAAAATATGAAAAAGAAATCAAAGATTTAAATTCAGCTTATCAAGAAGAAGAAAAAGAACTGGAAAAATCAAATACTAGAAAAATGGAAGAAATTACATATAATGTAATGATAGCAAGAAAGAAGTTAAACAATCAGCTTGATGAAGATGCAGAGTCCAGAAGAAAAGTTATACAAGAAGAAGAAAGGGAACTAACAAGAAAAGTCGAAGAGTTCAGAGAAAAAGAATCCAAATTTAATGAGCTTGAAGAAAGAATAAAAGAGCTTGAAGAAGGAAGAGAACAGGCAATAAATGAAGCTGTAAAGGCTGAACTTGGAAAGCAAAGAGCTATTATGACAAAAGACTTTAATCATGAAATGGCTTTAAAAGATGTAAAAAATGATGCTGAAATAAGAGCATTAGAAGAAAAATTATTAATTTTAGATAAATCAATTAATAATGAAGTTGAAAAGAATGAGGATTTATCCGAAAAATTGGCGGCCGCTTATGACAAGATCGAATCAATAGCCGCTAAGACTGTAGAATCAAGTAGTGATAAAGCCTTATCAATGAATTTACAAGATATTTTAAAGAATTTAAAGAAGGAGAATAATTCCAAATGAAGAAAGTAGTAATATTTTTTATAGTTATATTTATTTTATCCATTATAGCATGTTCCGGGGCTTCTACCCCAGCAGAACATGCCCCGGAACCAACGATTAACAAGGAAGCTAAGACAACGCCAAATACAAATAATTATGAATTTGGGCCGGGTAATTATAAAGTTGAAAAGAATGGAGATATTTTCCCCGGTACTTATCATATTAAATGTATAAGCGGAACCGGAAATGTCATAGCTAATGATAATGGGTGGGATGATATGATAAATTTAATTATGGCCCCAAAAACAGATGAATTTTATATTCATGAATATAAAAATGCAACATTGCATGAAGGGGCTACGTTACAAGTCGAGAATGTTAAAATAAAATTGATTGGAGCTAAATAAAATGGAAAAATTTGAAAAGCAACAAAGAAAATTGGCATTTGAAATAATTGCCAAGCTAATAAATCAATCATTAGACTACGAAAAAGGACAAAATGGTTTAAACTTCATGTCTACAAATGAATTTTTTGGTAGTTTAAGCTTAGAATTCTTCAATTTGAAGAATGAGGTTAAAAGAATTGATAAAACATTTAAATCTTTGTCTGAAAAAACAGCAGACGAAAAAGATTTAAAAATTCAGACACAAATATTAATGAGTGATATTTTCCAGCTCGTAGAAACAGCCGGAAAAATGGGGGCAATTCTAAAGAAATGTAATTCAGAACTAGACGATGCAATAATTAGTAGTATATCAAAGCTAGAGGAGCCAGAAGATGATTAAAATTAATAGTATTAAATTTACCCGGCGTAATAGTTATATTTTTATACAGACTGATTTACCATTAAGAAAAGGCAACATATTAACAATGATATATAATCCTGAAAATGAAAAAAACCCAGGTAATTATTATTTAGAAGTTGTTGGAATGTTTACAGAAAATAATAATCTTCAAATTGTTTTAGATGATATTGGCTATTATAAAAAAGTTGAAAGAATTAAAAGTACTCAAATATTTGATTTAATAGAAAATGGAAAAATTAAATTAGCAACAAAGGAAGAAATTGAAAAAGCGGAAGAACAGAGACGTTATTGTTAATTTTTACCCCTCCCCTACCCTATCAAATAGGTCTAATTTTAACAAAATAGACATAATAAAGAGGGTAGGGGAGAGGATTAAATTTAGGAGGAAACTAAGAATGGATTATAATGTAGTGGGAATATCTTTTGAGAATGGATGTTATTATGCCGATCTTGAAGTAGATGAAAAAATATATAAAATTCCGATAACTCAAGATCAGGCAGACATATTAAAAATTAATACCTTAATAGGTATTCAAATATTTAGGCTAAATAAGGGGTAACTAAATGAATGACTTAATAACACACATTATTTTAGTAGGTATAATGTTAATTTCTCTAATATTAACATTATTAATTATAAATTCTTATAGAAAAAATAGCATAAAAATCTATAATAAAATAACCAAATCAGATCAAATCAGTAAAGATCAATTGTCAACAGTGGAGGAAATGGGAAAAAAACTTCAAGAAAAATTTTACTCACTTGATAAGCAAGTCGATGAATTATTAGAAAAAATAGAAAAATTTAAGGAGAATATTAAAAAATGAAATGTGCAAAATGCGGAACCGATGTCAAGGAAGCTAAGATTATAAAAAAGGAAGATGTTTGTTATAAGTGTGCTTGTGAGATATTAGACACTGAAAATGTAAAAATAAAAAAAGCATTTAATGATATTTACACAGGCCTTAGTAAATTACAGCTTAGAGGATTTAAAATAATGTTAGGTGATGAAGAAAATGACTAGTTTTGAGAAAATTTTATATTTCGATAATTATTCTTATATAAAATATAATAATTTGCCTAATGATAAAAAGAAAGAATTTGAAGAAAATTATAAAAAAACTTGGAAGTATAAATATCATCAATTAAATTATTTAATGAGGAAATATATAAATAAATGGGGTGACTAAATGGATGATCTAATAAATTTATATAGGGTTTATATGGTATATGACTTAGATTTTTTATCCAAAAAATATTTTATATTTTCTTTTGTTAATAGGATGGGATTAAAATTTGAATTAGCTTTTAATGATTTAGATAAGTTTTTAAATTTTAAAGAAAAGATAAGAGGCTCTTATCGTCTTAAATTATATGATCTTATTGATATTTATAAAAAAGTAAATAAGGAGGAAGCTAAGAAATGAATGAATGGAATAGACAAGAAAGAAATCATAATATATTTGTATCTATTATAGGAATTATAACTATTGTGTTTTTCATAATAGGACTAATATTTATAACAAATGGATTTGGTTTATTTGATAGATATATTTGGAAGACTGGAAATGCTAAGATCGATCATGATGTATATAAAAATTCATCAAGCTATATTGATGGAAAAGTTTCTATGTTAAGTCAGCAAAAAAAAGATTTTGAAAAGGCTGAAAGCATAGATAATAAGATCATAATTATTAATTATATTAAGGAAGAATTAGACAACTTTGATCTTAATGATATAGAAAATGAAAATTTAAAGAAATTTGCTGAAGATATTTTTAATGGAAAATACGATAATTTGGAGGATAATTAAATGAAAAGGTTAATATTATTATTTATAATAGGTTTGATATTTTTATCTGGCTGTAGTACTACAGACGTAAATGCAGATACAAAACAAACCCAAAAACAGGAAGAATTAGAAAAAGAAATGAGGGCCAAAATAGGAGACCCGGAAATTACGGAATTTTGGGAAGCTCAGAACTATAATAAAATTATGGAGAAAAGAGATAATCCCAAATTAATTTGTTATTGGTATACAAAAAATGAATATACTGGAAAGTATATTTATGAGGGCCAATGCTCAGGATTTGGAGTGCCTTATTCAACACAAATTAGTAATCCTGAAAAGATTGTCGAAGGAGACAAAGAGTTAGGTTATGATTTATCAGGATATGTAAATTATCCTATGAGTAAACCGCAGGCAGAACCAAATGGCCTATATATGCCAACAAGTTCATCGGCTACATGGGTATTAGTATATGATTCAAAGACAAAGGAATCAAAGGTAGAATATGTCGAACATTTAATAAGTGTAACAGAAATTAAAAAACGTCCTGAATTATGCGAAAAGGATTCTCTGCCAGATAATTATCTAGAATTAAAACCATAATGAAAGCAAAATTAATTTATGATTTGGGGTATTATGCCCCATATGTTGAAAGGAGATATAATTTAATGAGTGATTGGAAAGTTAAACTATTAACCGATACAATGCAGAGCATGACAAATATTATACCGGATGAAGATAAAATATTAAAGATTGAAGATTTGAGGATGGATTTTAAAAATCTATCTTCAAAAATAATAAATTTGGGAAATCATCCCGGAAATACTACATTAGCTATAAGACATTTAGAAGATGCATTATACAGATCATTAAAATCAATATTGATGGAGGCAAAAAATGAATAATACAAAATTATTATATCAAATCATTTTTACGCTAGACTTCGGGATTCAGCAGCAGATATTTGTTGATATAGAAGAGGCGGCAGAATTATTAGATTTGGCTAAAAAAAATCAAATTATAACATTTAAACACATTCAATTTCATCCTAAAAGAATTTTATCAACACAGTTATTTAAAAAATCTTTAGTAAATAACAAATATGAGCCATTTACATTTATAGATTTTGCACAAGAAAGGGGGGAAATAAATTGAGTAGATTTAAAAGTAAAGTTGTTTGGGCCAGTATAGCAAGTATTATATTGCTATTCATTAATCAAACAGGTTTAGTCAATGATTTACAATTAGATAGTCTAAAAAATTTAATTGATGTAATATTAGGCTGTTTAGTAGTATTTGGGATTTTAAATAATCCTACTACAAAAGATAAATTTTAGGATTAGGAGGAAGCTAAGAAATGAATTTTATAAAAATTGGCGGTATTCTATATAATATTAATATGGTAAAAGACTTAGCAAGAGATCATAACGCACTAGGTCGCTGTTGTGGAAACAGCGGAAATATAGATATAGATTACGATCTTAAAGATAAAATAAAAGATAAGGTATTTATACATGAAGTTATAGAAGCTTTAAATTTTGAGTATGAATTAAACCTTGAACATAATAAAATTAGCATTTTAGCCATGTCATTACACCAAGTATTAGTTGATAATATGACAATTTTTCATAATATAGTAGAAAGGGGCAAAATTAATGAAGAATTACATAGGGTGCAAGATAATCAAAGCAAAACCGATGACATACGGTGAATACAAAAAACTTAAATATGGAGATAAGGCAAATTTTGAAAGTAGCCTTAAGGATGAATCGGAAGGATATATGGTATTATATCCTAATCCGGGAAAACCAAATCATATGAGTTGGAGCCCTAAAAATGTCTTTGAAATGGCATATAGGGAAATTGTAGATTATGAAATTAATTTAATCAATGATGATATTATTTAGAAAAGTGGTGATAATATGGGAAGTATAAACGGTATATCTTATCATTCAAAACAAATAAAGTATAATAGAACTGCAAAGAAAAGAACAAAAAAAGATATTAAAGCAATTGTAATTCATTATACTGCAAATTATGGTGAAAAAGCAGACGGAAAAGCACATTTTAATTATTTCAATGGTGCTGATCGTAATAGTTCAGCCGACGTATTTATCGACGATCATTCGATATGGAAAATCAATGACTGGACAAAATACTATAGTTGGGCTATAGGTGACGGTAATGGTAAGTATGGTTGGACGAATTCAAACACCATTTCAATAGAAATGTGTGTCAATAAAGATGGTAATTTTAATAAAATGATTGAAAATACCATTAAATACATTAGATATTTGCATTCTGAAGGATATACAACAACATTAATTAGACACTATGACGCTTCGAGGAAATTATGTCTTATATATTTCGTAGATTTGAAAATATCTGGACATAACAAAGCATATACAGACTTTAGAAATAAAGTTTTCCAAAAGGAGGTTAAGCCAGTGGCAAAAGATATTTATGATTATGAAAGTTTAAAATGGTTGCACGATAAGAAGTTTATTATAGGTACTAATTATAATTCTAGCAAACAGTTTAATTGTGAACAGATCGCAATTATTCTAAAAAGATTATATGAAGATTTAAAGCCAAATACTGAAGTACCAACAAAAGAAAAAATTTATACAGATAATAATTTACAGTGGTTGTACGATATCGGATTTATAAAAGGTAAAAAATATATGTCTACTAAAGAATGGAGCTATTTTAATTGTGAACAAATAGCTACTATATTACAAAGATTGTATGAAACTATAAAATCATGATATAATGTATATACCTTAATAAAATAAAAATACTTTAAATCTCAAATTTTTAATTTTTTGGTTTAGATAAGGGCCTCTAAGTTTGTACAGCTTAGGGGCTTATGTTATAATCAGGTTAAAAGGAGGGGCGACAATATGCAATATAAAGATATTTACACTTTTATAAAAATTATGAATAGTCTATATGTTGATAATACACTAACTGCGGCCTTAAAGTTTGCAGTGATAAAAAACATGGAAACCTTAAGAAAAGAAGAAAAAAGTTTGGTAGAATTACAAAATAGTTTATTAGACAAACATGTAGAAAGAGACGAAAATAATAATTATAAAAAAGTAGAAACAAATGTTAAGGGTAATAAATCAATTATCTTTGTGTATAAAGATAAAGAAGCATATCAGACAGAAATGGAACAAATATCAAATGAAAAATTTGATATGCCAAAGAAATTTCTAATGTCTGATATACTTAATTCTAAATTAAGTCCGGCAGAAATAGACACTTTGATAAGATTTAAAATGATTGAGGAGGATGTTAAAAATGGCAGAAGTAAAAAGTAAAACTTTAACTGAACATTACAAAGGATTAGAATTTAAAATAAAATATATTAAAGAAGAATATGAACATAAGGAATTTATTATAAATTCATGTGGTAAAGAGTTTAATTGTGAAATTAAATTTAATGATGATAGACAAAAATTTCAAGCGATTGTCAGGCACGATGGAAGGACAAATAGCTTATCATTTTTCCCGGTTCCAAAAAACGCAAAAGATAATATATATATGTATATATCTTTTGTTGTTGGTTCTCCAGATAATCAAAGTCAAAAAAAATTAGGTGATTAAATTGTCTGAAAAAAAAAATTAAACATGCAAGAGGAGGAATTTGCCGCTTTTTATTGTACTTATCATAATCAAACAAAAGCGGCCTATTATTCCGGCCTATGCAAAAATATAAAATTAAATAAATCTTATGATAAATTAACACCAAAAGAAATTAGAAGTTTAAGCAATGCCGGAAATAAAATGTTAAAAAAAGACCATGTCTTAGAACGTATTGAAGAATTAAAAAATATTGCTAGAGTAAAACTTGAGACAGATTATATAAATTGCCAAAAGGCTATTTATGAATTTTATGCAAATGTAATGAGACGGTCATTAGCTGAAACGGAAAGAATTAGTGTTAGAGAAGGTATTGAAGCCGCTAAGGAACTAATGAAAAAATTTGAGGATAAGTCAAACAATGTTACAATAAACATAGTCGACCCAATGAAGGGAAGGCAAAAAAAATGCTAGAAATTTATGATTATATAATCCCAAAATTTGATGATTTCGTTCCGGCAATATTAAATATGGAAGTATCGGAAATAGCATTGAGAGGCGGCAGAGGTTCGACAAAATCGTCATTTGCTGGCTTAATGCTTCCATTTTTATTAGTTATGGATTGTAAGCGTGGCATACAATCTCATGCAATAGCAATAAGAAAAGTTGGAAATACTCTTAAAAAGAGTGTATACAATCAAGTCAAAAAAGGTATTTCTATGCTTGGGTGGGATAATCTTTTTAAATGTACAGTGTCACCAATGGAAATTATTTATAAACCATCGGGCCAAACAATATTTTTCTCCGGTTGTGATGACCCGACGAAAATTAAATCTATAACCGTTCCAAATGGTTATATAAAATATAGATGGTTGGAAGAATTTGACCAATTTGACGGAGAGCCAGAAATTAGAAATTTAAATCAATCTTTAGCAAGGGGCGGCAGAACTCTAGCCATTTATACATTTAATACACCACCATCAATAAATCACTGGGTGAATAAATGGTGGCTTGATTCATATGATAAAAGAGGATTACTCAAAGATACCAGTACTTGGGAACATGTTACTGAATATCATCCAGAGTGGTTGGGTGATGACTTCATCTATGAAGCCAATTATTTAAAAAGAAAAAATTTTCAAGCTTATAAAAATGAATATCTTGGAGAAATAACCGGTATAGGCGGCGAAATATTTACTAATGTTAAAAATATTACTTTGACCGATGACGATATTTTAACATTTGATAAAATAAGACAAGGCCTTGATTTTGGGTTAAGGCGTGACCCTTCGGCATTTGAAAAGTTGTGTTATTCAAGAAAACATTCTGAAGTTTGGTTTTTTGATGAAATATTTGGTTATGGATATGCTAATCGTGAGTTGGCCGATCTAGTAAGAGCGAAAGCCATTTACAACCAAATTATAAAAGGCGATTCAGCAGAGCTAAGATCAATAAACACAATGTCAACAGAATATAATATAAATATGATACCATGCCAAAAAGGCCCTGACAGTGTAAGGCATGGGATTAAGTGGTTCCAAGACTTAGAATCGATCAATATTGATCGAAAAAGATGTCCTGCCGCTTATCGAGAATTTTCGACTTATTCTTATGAGAAGAATAAACAGGGCGAATGGATAAATGAATATCCCGACAAAGATAATCATACAATTGATGCCGCAAGATACGCACTTGATGATATTATTTTACAGTCAGGTTGGAGGGTTCCGAAATATGATAGAAATTGAAAATATTGATTGTTTCAAAGCAATGAAGAATATTAATGATAATTCTATAGATATGATTTTGACTGACCCCCCATATAATGTTACGGTGGCCCATTGGGATAAATATATTAATATTGAGTTATTGTGGAAAGAGTATAAAAGAATAATTAAGCCAAATGGTTGTATAGCTATATTTTGTATGGAGCCATTCGCAACAATAATAAAATATCATAATTTGAAAGAATTGAAATATGACTGGATATGGGTAAAAGATAGAGCAACAAATTTTTTAAATTGTAAAAAACAGCCTATGCGGAAAACTGAAACAATTTCTATATTTTATAAAAAACAAGCTCTATATAAACCACAACTTTTTAAAAATGACCCAAAAAATATCCGGCCACCTAAGAAAAGAATGTATAAAAGTGATCTATACGGCGATCATTACAAATTAGTGAAAAAAACGATACCTGAAGATATGTGTTACCCAAATAATTTGTTGTTCTTTAAAAAAGAACAAAGACCATACCATCCGACCCAAAAACCTGTTAAATTGTTAGAATATTTAATAAAAACTTATACTGAAGAAAATAATTTAATATTAGATACCTTTATGGGGTGTGGTAGTACTGGCGTAGCCGCTAATAATTTAAATAGATATTTTATAGGCTTTGAAATAGATAGACATTTCTTTCAAATAGCTAAAAATCGTATATTTGGATATAATAATAAGAAAGGGGTGATTTTATGAACGGTGAACAATTAACCCTAATTATAAATAAATGGGTTGAATCAAAAGAATATAAAAATATGATAGATGGCCTAAATTATTATTGTTCAGAAAATGACATAAAAAAAAGGGAATTTAAATATATTGATGGGCTTGGAGAATCGAAAAAGGATAGATATAGAGCAAATAAAAAAATACCTACAAATTTTCTGAGTACATTAATAGATCAAAAGGTAAGTTATTGTTTAAGTAAAGATGTTATTGTGGATAATTTTAATTTATCATTTGATCTTAATGAGGAAATTGATGTAGTAGCGGAAGAGGCAAGTATAAAAGCTCAAGGCTGGACTTTTTTCTATCCTTCGGAGGATGGAGAATTAAAAACGAAAGTCGTTGAGTCAGAAAATATAATTCCACTATATGACAATACAATAGAAAAAAAATTGATAGGAATAATTAGATTATATTCAAATGATGATAATAAATTCGCTGAATATTGGGAACCGGAAGGAAAATTTATTTTTATCCTAGAGCAGGAAGGATATAAGTTTGTAGAAGAAACTTCACATTTTGATAATGGAAATTGGGGATTGATTCCTTTTGCCCCATTATATAATAATAGGCATAAATTAACTGATTTACAAAGAATTAAAACTTTGATTGATTGCTATGATCTTACAATATCGGACTTTGCAAATAATTTTATTGATTTTCAAGAATTAATTCTTTTTATCCGAAATTATTCGGAAAATGTAGCCACAGAGACTGCCGCAATAGAATTAATGGATTGGCTGAAAAAATATAAAATGATATCAGTTCGCCAAGATGGAGGAATTGATATTATTAGTAGAGAGGTTCCATATCAAGCCAGAAGCGAATTTTTAATTATATTAAAGAAACTTATTTACACTTTTGGAAAGGGTGTTGATATTGATGATCTGAAAGGTGCATCATTAACAAATGTTGTAATTAAAGCTCATTTCTCTTTACTTGATATGAAAGCCAATAAGTTTATTAAAGAAATAAAAAGATATATTAAAGAATGTTTGAAGATCAATAATAAATGGCATGAATTACACAATAAAACACGATCTGATATCAATAAAGTTGATATCACAATAAATAAGACTATCTTAATAAATGAACTAGAGAATGCCGAAATAATGTTAAAATTAGATGGTATTGTCTCAAGAAGAACATTATTAAAAAATTGTTTCATGGTTGATGATGTAGAGGCAGAATTAAAAGAACTAGAGAATGACCAGATGGAATATAATAATAATGATGGTAGTGAGGATTTGATTCCAAATGAAACTTAAAGAATTAAAACAAGTATTAAATGATCTAATGGGTGTATTAGATGATAAAAATGTAAAAAAAGAAGTCGGAAAAACTTATAAATACATTAATCAAGAGCTTGCTAAAGATTTGAATAGTTCTGTTAATGCAACGTTCTCCGGCACTGCAAAACAAATTCAAGTTGATATAATTTTAAATAAAAAGGATAAAAATAAAATTATAAATTCTAAGGTTAAAAGAAAAACTATATTTGATAGAATTACAAGAAATGGCAAAAAATTGACTAAAGATGTAAAAAAAATCGGTCTTGAAAATAAACTTAACATAAAAAAAAGATTTAACAGGGAATATAATAATACTAAGAGAATTATCCGAACAGATTCGCATCGGATTTTGGAACGGACTAAAAATTTTTGTAATAGTCTAGCAAATAAGGCCGGATTTGAAACAAAGGGCCGTTGGATATGTTCATTTAGAAATTCAAGAGATGCTCATATTAGGATGCACAATCAAATAAATGACAATGATGGATATTTTTCTATAGATGGATTTAAAACAAAATATCCCGGAGGATTTGGAGTTGCCAAGCTCGATATAAATTGTCATTGTAAAGTAAAATATGAAAGGATGAAAAATAATGAGTAAATTCCAAAATAGCTTTGAAATCCCAGATAGTATTTTAAAAGATACAAAAAAATTAAATGAATTTTTAGAACAAGCTTATAATTCTTTTTGTGTAAATTATTTTAATCAAATTAAAGATTTAATCGGATTTACGCAGATTATTGGAGAAAAAGAAAAGCCAACGGAAAATAGAAAAGTTAATATTGTTGTATTTACTGCCGATGATGTAAAAATTAAAGTAAAAGATGAATTAAAAAAACATGGAGGAAATATATCTAAAAGCGAAGATTTACCCAAGTATGTTAAAAATAATATTCCTACTACCATGACCCAGCTAGACAATAGTATAAAAAAAGAGGTGAAATAATATGTCATCTTTTGGAAAATATGTACAAAAAGATTTTACAGATGGAAGCACAGCAGTTCCGCTGAGTGCCGCAAATATGGACGAGATTTCAAGAGTTTGTGAAATTGCCGACGAAGAACTTGGAAGATCACAATATTTTAGATTTCGAGATTATAAGCAATATTATTATGATCGAAATGTTAAAACAATAGAATATTTTCAAGACCATACTGATTGGACAGGGCTAAGCGGCGGCGAGACTTTAGCAACCGATACAACAAATAAATTTGTTGGAGAGGCCGGCGTTAGATGTACAGAGGACGACGACACAGCCAGTTTTATTGGTATGACTAGAAATATATCATCTATAGATTTAACAGAGTTTAACGATGGCGGGGCCAGTGGTGATAATGATATTATAGCCTATGGGTTATATATAAGTGATGAAACAAAATTGCAAAGTATCACAATTAAGCTTGGCGATGACAACAGTAATAATTATAGTTATAGTGTTTTTGCTTCTACTCTTGGGGATGGTTATAATTTATTATATGTTAGAAAATCTGAGTTTACAACAAATGGAACCCCTTCCGGGTGGAATGATATAACATGGATAAATTGTCAAAGTTATACGAAAACTAACGGTTCCGGTGGCTATTTTACAGGAATATTATTACAGTTAGTAAGAGAAGACCCGGAGTATCCATATTATGCTAACCCATTTCAAATTTACCGGGGAGCCATTACAGGCTGGGAAAATATTTTCCCACAAATTTCTGATTTATACACCATATATAATGACCCAACAATAAACAGGTTAGGCATGGGAAAAGTAAATGAAAAAAACGAATCGGGAAATGAGTATGATTTACATATTTTTTGTTCTGTTATTAATTTTATTGGGAAATTTGAAATGTATTGCAAGGATGCCGGAGAATTAACGAGTATAACATGGCAAGTTGATATAAATAATTATATTGAGGTCTATTGTCAATTAGATGTTTTCTATTTAAGCATATGGGAAAGTGGAGTACATACAACCTATTCTGTTGCATTAGCCAACCCTTTAGTCTATAATGAAAGGGTAAACTTGTATTTTGAAAAGAATGGCGATTATATAAAAGCTATCTTAAAAAAAGATGGCGAACAAATAAGAGTCTTAGAGCATGAGACGACTATTAGTATTGATTCGATAGGCTGTGTTTATTTTGGTCACTATTCAACAACCGGTCATAGTTTTATAACTGATTTTAGTTTTTCTAATACTCAAAATGCACAACTAGAATCATGGGATGGCAAAAAATTTTTTAAAAATGAAACTATAGAACAGTCGTCAACAAGTGCAAGCTTTACAACCGTTGACGATATTGATATGTATTTGCCGCCAAATCAATATTTTGAACTTGTTTATAATTTAGTTTATAATTGTAATAGTGAAGACCCAGACATGATTACAAATTTCGGAGCTTCGGGCGATTTAGAATTAGTTGGCGAGTTTGGAGTACAAGGAATGTCTTATACTGGAACAAATTTTTCAGATGCTGAAAATATGAAAACTGCGGCATATGATAGTTTTACGGATGATGTTATACTAGGCAGTGATACAGGCCCCGGATTCGCAAGATATATTTTAATAGTTAAAACCGGAAAAACCGGAGGATTAATCCAATTTAAATTTAAACAAAGAATTACAAATGCTAATCCTTTATATATGCGAAAGGGAACATGGGCGACTGCTGAAATTTTACATAGATAGGGTAAATGGTTTATGATAGTTCGATTCTATCATACCCTTTTAATACATAGTGTAAGTTACTGTGTATCACTCCTTACTCTTAGCTAGAGTATAAAAAAAGCTATAATTAGGAGGTATAAAAAATGGAATGGTTAAAAAGATTATTAGGAGATAATTATAGTAAGTTGAGTTCTGAAGTTTTAAGTATTCTTAAGGATTCTTTAGGAGAGTCGGAATATGTACCAAATGACCCAACAAAAATTATTCCTAAAAATGTATTTAATGAAAAACTAGAGAAGATTAAATTATTAGAAACTCAAATAACACAATATCAAGAACAATTAAAACATACTGGTGACATGGTTACTAGCTCAGAAATGAAAACCAAACTAGAGACACAAAAAGTTGAATTTGAGAATTTAATAAAACAACAAAAGCAAGAATACGAACAACAAATCGAAAATGACAATAAAAAACATCTGATTGAAAGTACTTTAGCAAGTCAAGGTTGTTTACATCCTGATTTGGTTATGGGGAAAATAAATTTAGATGATGTTATTGTTAAGGACGATAAAATCTTAAATGGTGATAAAATAATTTTACCATTAAAGGATAATTACAAGGCTTTATTTACTAATAAAGTTACCGGGAATACTCCTCCAAGTGGAGGAGACACAAACCCACCACCACAGCCAAGTAGTAGGGAAGACTTGATAAAAAAATATAATGAAGCTGAAAAAAATCAAGACTTTTTGACTATGCAAAAAGTACAAAGAGAAATAAAACAAGTTAGTGGTGATGGCGAATAATAAATCTTTAAAGGAGTGATATTATTATGGCTTACACAGACAGTGACGACCTCAATTATTTAGGTCAAATTTTTATGCTTGGAGCTAGGCAGACACCATTTATTAATGCTTTAGGAAATCCTATTTCAAATGGTGAATTAAATCCTGCCGTTGCTTCAAGAACAAATTCATTTGAATTTGCTGTCGCTCAGCCGGTTGACACCGGTGCAGGTTCACAGCCTACAATTACAGAGGCAGCCTCCGTAACTGGCGTTACTGCAAATACAATTACAAGAGGACAAGATGTAAATACTTGTCAAATCTTTCAAAGAAAAGCGGAAGTGTCCTATAAAAAATTATCAACAACTGGAACTGTTAATAATGCTTTGAGTGGGGTTCACAATATTGATGGAGCCCAAGCCGGTATGACTTTTGGTGTTGATGGAAACCCTGTACAATCTGAGTTAGATTTCCAACTTATGACTAATATGCGAGGTATGGCTTCCGACCTTAACTATTCATGTATTAATGGAAGTTATCAAGGTGCTGCCAGTGCGGCAACAGCCGCAAAAATGAGAGGCTTAGCGAATGCAATTACAACAAATGCAGTTGCGGCCGGAACGGTGGCTTTAAAACAGTCTCATGTTAATTCTGTAATTAAAGCAATGGTTGATTCCGGTGCTATTATGCAAAGGGTTGTTGCTTTGTGTAATTCATTCCAAAGACAGTCTTTAGGGGCTTTATATGAATTTGTTCCAATGGACAGATTTATTGGAGGTTCTCAAGTCTCTGCATTTTATACCGATTTCGGCATGATAGACATTATGTATGACCCTAATATGCCAACAGGTAGTATTTTCTTTGTTGAAATGACTGTGTGTAGAATTAAAGCATGTCCGATTCAAGGAAGACTTGTATTAGTTGAAGATAAACCGACAGATGGTGCATCTTATGCAAAACAAGTATATACCCAGTTGGGACTTGATTATGGCCCAGAAGAATATCATGGAAAAATTACTGGACTAACTACCTCTTAAGGTTGACATAAATAAACATGGGGGATTATTCCCCCAATTTTAATATAAAAAAGGTGATAATATGGATAAGGATACTAAAATGTATTTAGACTTAAAATTAGACCCAATGTCTAAAAAAATAGACGAAATTTCTAAAAAATTAGATAATTTCGTAACAAAAGAAAATTGTCAATTGATTCAAAAGGCAAACTCAAAAAAAAACTTTATGAATCTGAGTGATAGGCAATTTAATATATTAGTTGGTGCTATATGTTCAATAATTGGGGCAATATTCGGCGTAAATCTATGATATAATGGAATTAACACTACGGAACAAATGACGTTTTAATCGTCTTCTAGTGTTGGAAATAAGAGATTGGAAAGAGTTCAATTCTATTTTCCTTAGATATTATTTGTTTCTATAAAACAATATTTAAGGAGGTCTAAAAAATGGCTGATAGCTATTTAGAAATTTTGCAACAAAAAGTAAAAAATCCTAACTTAAGTAAATATTTTCAGTACATGTTTTCATCGGGAACTCCGGTTAACGCTGTTGCAAGTCAAGGCACTTTGACAATGGATACTCAACCAACTGCCGGTGATACTATGACAATTGGTAGTAAGGTATATACATTTACAGCAGATGGGACAGCCGCCGCAGATGGAGAAATTGATGTCGGGGCTGATCTTGCAGATTGCAAGACTTTAGTAGTTGCCGCAATTAATGGAACCGATGGAATTAACACAGCCCATACCCAAGTAACTGCCGCCGCTTTTGTTGGTAATGACATGGTAATTACAGCAAGTACAAAAGGAGTGGCCGGGGATTTAATCGCAACAACTGAAACATTTACAGCCGGAACAAATGTATTTGATGATGCCACACTAGGCACAACAACTGCCGGAGTAGATGGAACAGTTGGCACTGCTGGACAGATGAAATATGATACAAGTTATTTATATCTTTGTGGTGCTGATAATGCAATTTCAGGGGCCAATTGGGTAAGGATGGGGGCATCGTATTAATGAGTAATTTTCAAACTCAACATATAACTCCTATTACCGTAAACCCAGCAGATCAAGAAACAACTAATGCTTATGCAGATGTCGACGGTTCACTGATCGACACTTATGGAAAAAGTGTTATTTGCTATACTTGTAAAAATACAGATGGAGCAAATAGCATTGATTGGAAGGTCTTAGCTTCCAATGATGGCACAACATATATTGAGGCTCAGGCCGAAGCAAGTCTAGCCGCTGCCGCCGTTGGAACATTTACAAGCATTGCATATTATAGATATTATAAAGTGCAAGTCAAGGCCACAGTTGCCGACAGTCAAGGAGATGCACAAATTGAAGGGATCAGTAAAGCGGGGTGATTTTATGGCCGGTTTTAACAGAATTTTAAATTTTATTGGTGTGTTAGATAATAAAGAGTTTGAATGTATGAATGAAATAGGCCAATTTTGTAAATCCAAAATGGATGAATATGTCCCAGTCGATACCGGTTATTTAAAATCAAGAAATGACTTTAAAGTTACGAAATTTTTTCATAGAAAATTAACATTAATAAATGATGCACCATATGCCGGTTATGTAGAAATGGGAACTTATAAAATGCAAGCTCAACCATTTATAAGACCGGCAATGGAAAATCATATATCAGAAATAAATGCAATTACTAGGAGGGTTTACGGTGACATTTGATAAGTTAAAACAATATGCGAATGCAAGAATAGACGAATTAATATCTATTAGTCTATATTCAAAATTAGCACCAGAAACCGCAACATTCCCATATGTTGTAACAAACTTGTCATCTTCCAGTAATGAGATAAGAAATAGAACTGATTGGATTATAGATATTGATTTTTGGGATAACACAAATAATAGCTCTATAATAATAGCCCAAGCCGATCTTGTAAAAGCCGGCTTCAATTATTATTGGCAATCTGAGACAGAGGGATTTTATCAAAGTCATATTATATTTGAAGGAGAAATCCCGACCAGTATTCCCAATATGTCAAGAATCCAACAAAGATATTTATTAAAAGTGAGGTGATTTTTTTATGGCTAAAGGTCTAGTAACTCCAACGGTTCCGATTGATGATGATATTGCGTTAGGTGAGGCTAAAATATATGGTAATTATGGCCTACCAACAGAAATTGAGCTGGGAAGTACAAGAGGCGGTTTAAAAGTTGATATTGAAAGAGCCATAAAGGAAATTAAATCCGATGGGCAATATGGCCCCCATAAAGGATTAAGAAGATATGAAAAATTTATGGCCAAACTAACAATTCAAGCTTTGTGTTTAAAGTATTTTAATAGAAAAATTTTAAGCGATGCCGAAAGCGACACTTTGTTTGAGTCTAAAGGATGGACAGTGGCAAGTGGTGGAGTTTACGCCGCCGAAACTTCTATAGTTTTAGAAGGCTCTCAATCAGCAAAAGGAACATTAACAAGTTCCGGGGATGGAATACATGAAGTTTATGCAAGTGCTAAAGATTTAACGGCCTTTGATAACGGTGAAGCTTCGACAACTGCCGACTATATTGGATTTGCAATTTATGTTACTACTCAAGATTTGGCCGATCTTGGAAGTGCTGATCTAAGAATTTCCTTCCATATGGATGCTGAGGACACCGAAACAAATTATTATTATTATGATGTTTCGGCAAGTGCTTTAACGGCAGACGAATGGACAAGTTTTAAAGTTCTTAAGTCTGCATTTACAGAAGCCGGAACTGGTAATTGGTCAGCGGTAACAGGTGTTAGTATTTCATTAGATGCCGCACCAGATGCAGAGGTAATTTTTTATATTGATTCTATAGAATTAATACAGGCACAAACACAATCAACTATTGTTCCGGTCAATGGTGGCGGCATGAGTTACACAGATGAAGGGGACTATAGAAAATTTGTTCCTAATCTTACATTGAATGATAATGAATATTATTCAAATGTAACTGTTGTAGGGATGAAGCATTCAGGAAAACCATTTAAAATAGAGTTGCAAGAATGTTTAAATGATGGCAATATTAGTTTGGCATTCCAAGAAAAAGACGAAGTTGTAAATAGTACACAGTTTACGGCTCACTTTGACTCTAATGCAACAGTTATTCCATTGATAATCAGAGATTGGGACATTGTAGCATAATAAAGGAGGTGTAAAAAAATGGCAAAGGGAGTTTTTACCCCAGAAATACCAACAGACAATGATATACTTCTTGGGGAGGGCGTATTTTATGCCGATTATGGAGAAATTGGCGAGGCCGTAATTGGAGCAACAAGAGGCGGCTCAAAATTAGAAGTTGAGCGAGTTATAAGGGAGATGCCATTTGATGGAGCTTATGGCCCTCACAAGGGATTAAGAAGATATGAAAGATATGCCCCCAAATTCACTGTTAATTTATTAAAAATGACATATCTTTCATTAAGTTATGGAATGCCATGTGATACCTCCGACGAAGGTAATTACCATGAGCTATTATTTAGATTAAATATAGAAGATTCTGACTATTTAACTAATATTGCTTTTGTTGGTAAAAAACATGATGGCAAGCCATGTATTATAATTATTTATAATGCCTTAAACGATGGAAATATAAGCATGGATTTTAAGGAGAAAGATGAAGTTGTTGGAGAAATGCAGTATACTGGTCATTATGACAATAGTACCCCAACGACTCCACCATTAGAAATTAGAGATTATGACGTTGCGGCATAGAAAAGGAGTGTTTTAAATGAGTGAAATTAAAGAGTTTGCTTATGATGATATTTATATCGTTTCTGAAATGTTAGATAATATGGAAATTAAATCTTATATGGAATATTTGGAGCGAAAATTATTACAAATAAGTAAAAGTAATTTACCGGAAGAACAAATGAAAAAAGCAAAAAAAGATGCTTTAAGTCTTGATGTAATGGGATTTTTAGTAACAAAAATCCATAGAGCAAAGCCACAAGTAGATAGATTAATTATGTCTTATCATAATTTATCAAATGAAGAATTAAAGGCTCTAGGACTTAAAAAAAGTATATTATTTTTCAAAGAAATGTTAAAAAATGGTCTAATGGATATGATAAAAGATGTTGCAAGCGAATTTAAAGAAGATGGAACAATAGACGACTTTTTAAATTTAGGTTTAAAAAAAACATTGAGTTAGAAACTTTAATGTTTGTGTACAAAGATTTTAATTATGTAAATCATATATTTAGCCTACCCTACAAACAAGGACGAAATTTATATTTAAAATGTTTGGGTAGGCTAAAAAAGCAACAAGAAGAAAAATTAGAAGCAAAACAATGGGATTTATATTTATTTGATATTGAACAAAGAAATTTTGAAGGTTCTTTCAATGATTATAGAGAAAAATTAAATAGCAAAAATGAAGATCTGAAAATGTCAGATTATCAAAAAGAACAGGAAGAAAACAGAATAAAAAACGATGTACAAAAAATAATCGATCTTGATAGAAGGAGAAATAAAAATGTTTAAAAATTTTGAGGAAGCTAAGAAGGCCGGATATAAAGGGACGGCAAAAGACTTTGAAAAAGATTTAAATGATACGCTTAGAATCTTAAAAGATCAAGAAAAAATAAGAAAAAATGATACCTTTGATAACAGATTAGAAGGAACATTAAATAAAATGTTAATGATGATATATTTAAATCTAACATGCCAAGATCATAAAGGTTACTATAAAATATTTGAGTATTTATTTGATTTTATGATTTTAGAAAATATAAATATAAAAAATAAAAAACAATATCAAGAATATATTCTTGATACTAGGTGTAAGGAGGTCGAAAAAAATGCCAATAGTAACATTAACAGAAGTGCAAACTTTGGCCCAAATTTCCGGGAATGATGCCCTTATTACCGCACTAATACCAATAATAGAAGATAAAATAGTATCTCATTGCAACAATGAATTTATAGGAGTTTACGAGTCATTAAATGGTATTAGTCCAATTGTGTATAATTATTCAAATACTATCTATTTTCAAAATTCAGATAATTCTTTGAATGATGATACAAACGATTTTACAATTATGAATTTTAAAGTAAATGATGTTATTAGAGTATATAATTCTTTACACAATGACAGAACATTTACGATTGATAGTATTGCGGTCCATAAAATTGTATTAAATGATATAAATGAAGTAAAAGACGAAACTGCCGGAAATACAATAGTATTTGCAAGGGTCGATTATCCGGCAGAATTAAAGTTAACTGCGGCTATGATGGTAAAATTTAGGCTTCAAAAACAAGGAGTTATTTTTAAATCGGAAAAAATCGACGATTATTCATATACTAGGGAAGATCAGTTAGTAAATGGCTATCCATCAAGTATTATGAGTGATTTGACCGATTATTGCAGTCTGATAAAAAAATCAATACCAGCAAATATTTTATATTTTAGGCAGGAGTGATTTGATGATTGAGGATTATTATGTTTCAATGACTAGAAAAGTTCCTACAAATCCTAAAAACTCCAAGTTTGAATATGTACCAAGTTATACACAATCTACTATTAACGGTTATATCGGGAGCCGCACCGATATACAACAGCCGGACGGTGGAAAATGGACGATCAAAACACAATATCGCTTTTATTCAAATACTAATTGTAATCATGGAGATATTATTGTTTTTAATTCAGAAAATTATAGATTAGTTTCTGACATGCAAAATACAATTAATATGGGCCATCACTACAAGGGTTATGTCGAAAAGGTCGAGGGGGTGGATTAATAAATGCAAATATTTGAAGTTTTTGGAGATTTGATCTTTAGAGATCATAATACAAGACAACAGCTAAATAATTTATCGGGTACAGTTGATAGAGTGCAGGCAGGATTCCAACAGTTTGGGGCTAATATAATGAATATCGGTTCAAAAATTAGCGGTTTTGGGAATATGATGTACAATAATGTTACCGTACCGATTGTTAATGTTGTTAAGGATAGTATTATGATGCGATCAGACCTAACAGAGTCTTTCAATGTTATAGATACTGTTTTCGGAAAATCTTCTAATGAAGTAAAGGATTGGTCTGACAATCTTATGCAAGATTTTGGGATGACAAAACTAAGAGCCCTTGACTATGTTGGAAGTATGGGGGCTATGTTAGAAGCTTCGGGTTTAAATGCAAAGCAGACTAAAACTTTTAGTAAATCGCTGGTGGAATTAACTGGTGATATGTCCTCATTCTATAATTTATCCCATGAGGAAGTTTGGGAAAAAATTAGGGCCGGTATATCTGGCGAGACTGAGCCGCTTAAATCTTTAGGTATTAATATGAGTGTGGCAAACCTTGAAGCATATGCCTTGTCAAAGGGAATTAATAAGGCATGGAAGGAAATGTCGCAAGCTGAACAAGTAAATCTTAGATATAACTATCTAATGGAAAAAACTAAAAAAGTACAAGGTGATTTTGCCAAAACATCTGATTCATTCGCCAATAGATTGAGATTATTATCTGGTGAATGGGATAATTTAAAAATGGCTATAGGTGAAAAATTAATGCCAATAGCCGAAAAAGCTCTCGACTTTTTTGTAAAATTCAAAGAAAAAATACAAGATATACCGGGGATTGGTAAAATGGCCGCCGGATTGGCAGTTGTGGCGGCAGTAATTGGGCCACTGGCTATATTATTCGGAACCCTTATAACTATTATAGGTGGTTTTATTGCTGTAGTCTCAGCAATAGGGGCCCCAATATTGGCGGCCGTTGCGGCGGTTGGTATAATATTGCCAGTTTTGGCGGCACTAGAAGCGGCAGTATTATATGTATATTATAAGCTTGGAATTTTAAGAACCGCTTTTGAATTTGTCAAAGGTATAGTTGAAGCCGTTGCGGCGGCAATACAAGGAAATGGAGCATTAGCCTTTAATATTTTAACTGAAAAATTAGGGATTAGTGAATCAAAAGCCCTTGCATTTGTGGCCCAAATTAGAAGAGCTACGATGGCAGTTCAAAGGGTCGGCGAAGTTGTAAAAGATGTTGCTAAATTAATTCAATTAATGTTCGCTGGAAAACAACAAGCTATCATTAACTTACTTGTGAAAAAGTTTGGAATGAGCAAAAAAGAAGCTGTACTTTTTGCGGCAAAATTAATAAATCTAAAAAATAAGGCTATAGAATTTGCTAATAAGGTAAAATCAGTAGCTATTACAGCAATGACAGCCTTTGGCAAGAAAATAACCCAAGTTAGTAAATTTATTTACCAACATAGGGCAGAAATAGTGAGGGCAATAGGAAAAATAGTTGATTTTGCTGGAAAAGTTGTTTCCGCAATGTCTAAAATTTTAAGTGCGGCGGCGAAAGCAAAAACTTTTGCAAGTCGTGTAAAAAGCTATATTGCTTCCGGTGTATCTGGTGCAATTTCGGCATTAAATAAGCTAAAAAGTGCGGCATCACCAATATTTAGTGCCGTTGCAAGTGCCGCCGGAAAAGTAAAAAGGGCAATACAAGGTATTGCCGGAGTTATTACATCGGTAATAAATAAATTATCTAGTTTACATTTTCCTAAGCCTCCAAGTTGGTTCCCGGGATTTGCTAAAGGTGTTACTAATTTTGCCGGTGGGGTTGCATTAGTTGGTGAAAATGGGCCGGAAATAGTAGAATTACCCGGTGGGAGTAATGTAATTCCGCATCATAAAGTAAAAGACTATGTAAGAGATTTACAGCCTTTAAGGGTTGATGAATCACAGACAATAAATAAGGGCCCACAATCTATCTATATAGATTTTAAAAATATGGTAGTACATCAAAGGGCCGACGCTGATTATTTATTAAATCAGCTTATGGCTCAGTTAAAATTAAAGGGGGTTAGAATCAAAAATGCTTAGAAAATTACTCATTAATAATGGTATTGCATATGGTGAGGGCGTTTATGGTTCCGGCCTCTATGGTGGATTTTCAGAAGTTAAAATCGCCGATAATTGGAAATTTCAAAAGTCAATTAATTCCCAAGTTCCATTTACATTTACTGTTATAGATAATCCCGATTCAATAGATATCAAAAAAGGGCTTGAGGTAAGATTTTTAATTGATAATGTTACAAAGTTCGCCGGGATTATTTTAAAAATAGTTCCATATGAACCGATGCCCAATTATTTATATTACGACATAACATGTGCTACTTTTGTAAAATTAATAGCTAAAAGGCGATTTGGTGCAGTTTTTGAAAATAAAACTGCAGGGTATATTGTAAATTGGATGATTGATAATTATTTTTATCAAGAGGGAATAACGGCCGGGACTATTCAAACCGGCCCACTTTTTGATAAAGTTGTGTTTAATTATCTGACTGGTGAGGAAGCATTAAATAAATTGCAGACAGCCGCACCGGGATATAATTGGCATATTGATGATGATAAAAAATTACATTTCTATGCTAAGGCAACAAATAAATCAATCTACACAATTGATTCATCATTCCAGCACTCAGGATTTTATTATCATGATACGTTGGAAGAATATAGAAATGTCCAAATTGTAGAGGGTGGACTTAGAGAAATCGACCTGATCGAAGATTACGAGCCATCACCAAAACCCGACGGGATAGCAAGGGATTTTGTTGTTAAACATCCCATCGGTCGTGAGCCGACTATTTATATAAATAGTGTAGCTGTTCCGGCCGCTGATGTTGGTGTTAATGGATACGATACAGGTAAAAAATGGTACTGGTCTTATAACTCAGATAAATTAACACATGATAGTAGTCAAGCTGTATTGACTGATAGTGATAATATCCTTGTAGATTTCTATGGAGTCCTTCCAGTTAGATTAAAATATGAGGATAATGTTAAGATAAACGAAAGGGCCGGAATAGATGGGAACTCTGGAAAATACGAAGAAATTTATAAAAATGTTGATATAAAATCTAATTCTGCTGCAGTAAAATATGCAAAAGGGTTAGTTGCTAAATATGAAGATCAGGGATATATTGATTTATTTATAGATTATGATCTTGGCGATCTGGATGTAAATATGTTAGTAAAAGTTGAAAAGCCTTTATTTGGAATAGACGACTGGTTTTTAGTTGAGTCTATAACAGCACAATGGCAGACTGCCGAATTTGTAACTTATAAGCTTAAACTTTTATCTGGTGAATTTGTCGGCAATTGGGAAGATTATCTAAAATCATTGTTAACGGTTGAGAATGAAATAAATGCCGATGATATAGTAGTTCAATACAAGTCATTTAGTGAAGTTTGGTCATGGGCCGGAACATATACAGCCTCAATTTTTACTCTATTGGCCCCAGATACTGATCTAGCACCAGATATTGATTTGGCTCCTGGAACGACTAAATTAAATTATACTTTATATGACTAGAGGTGATTTTATGAGAATTGAAGAAAAATTAAAATGGCATGGTCATATATTAGCGGTAGTACGTGACCATGAAACAAAAGAAATTAAAAAAAGAAAAATTATACAAAATCAAATTACAGACTCAGCACTTGACGAAATTATAAAGGGGCTTTATGCTTCTAGCCCAGACATAGAGATTAAAGAAATGGCCTTCGGTGATGGAACGACGGCCCCAAGTTCCAGCGATTCAACATTAGTAAATGAAACTTATAGAGTTTCTAATACTGAGCTTGGAAGGACTGACACCGGACAAGTAACAAGTGAATTTGTGTTAAATTATGTCGAGTATTTGGCCGTTCAACCTTCCGGGGTAATCAATGAAATTGGTATTTTTGCCGGTACTAATGCCGCAGTTTGGGGCGGTGGAGCTGGAAAAGACACCGGATTATTAATAGCAAGAGTATTATTTCCTTATACATTGCAATCAGGTGAAGAAATATTTTTTCAAAGAATTGATAATATGACAGCTTAATAGGAGGTGAGACAATGAGCGTAACATATACTACTAATATGGCATTAGGCAAGCCGACAGTTTTGGATTCTGTTAATGTATGGGGGACAGAATTAAACACAATATTTGATAAATTGGATAAGGCGATTATGTCAAATAATTTTGCGGAAAATTCAGCCAGTCATTCAGGCCTTAACTTCTATTATTTGAATGGCCGCTTAATGGATGGAATAACTCTTCGGGAAATTTCCGGCAATTTTGTAACCCTAACAGATGATACAACAAATTATGTTGAAGTATCAACAGCCGGAACAGTCTCAGCAAATACAACAAGTTTTACCGCTGGAAGTATTCCATTATTTACTGTAATTACATCATCTGGCAGTATATCAACTGTAAATGATAAACGATCTTATATGACAGCTTCATATAATTCTTTATTTACATTAAATAGTAGTGTTGTTGAGACTGATTATAATTTTTTGGTTGGAACCGGAACAAAAAAAGATTGGGCCACTACTTTTGAATATATACAATTATCAGGAAATAGCTCTTTAGCATTTACTAAAACTGCCGGGGCCAATAGTGAGTTATATATAACTAACAATGGTTATTACGATACTACGGATTCACGATGGGAATATATTTCAGAAGATGAAGCAAGCAGAATAATTTTAGAAGATGGAAAAATAAAATTACAGACTGCAGTTAGTGGAGTTGCAAACGACCCAATTACTTTTATTGATGTTATGATGATGGATAGTACCAATAATATTTTTATTAATGGAGCCAGCAAGCCGACAGACTCTGTCGGAGCAGTGCATATTAAACAGGGAACCGACCCGACAAGTTCTTCGGCCGATCAAATATCCTTTTTTGCAACGGCCGGAGCTAATAGTACATTGGGGATAAGAACAGAAGAAACTGTCGCCGTCGATGTTGACGAGACCCAATTTTCACATAAACACAGAATAAATATAAATGGTACTGAATATTATTTAATGTTAATTTCTGTGTAAATTGTGGTATAATTTATTTAAATCGGGTGGATATAAATAAAAATAGGTGAGTAAAATTATTTACTTGCCTATTGTATTTCCGGGAAATATTATACCTAGCAAATATTTGCTAGGTATAAAAAAGTTGGTGATAATAATTCTTAAATTACTATTAATATTAAAATCAATTATCGGAATTATTAGAAGTAATTCCGATAATGGAATTAACATTTTTATTCTATCAGATAAAGAAGTAGATGAAAATTTAAATTTTGCTAACAATAAAAAACAATTCCCAATATATATGGGAGACGAAGAAATTTAGTGGTTAGCAAGGTTGCTAATTAAAAAAAATATATCTAGCAAAAAAAAATATTGCTAGATATAAAATGTTATTAGCAAAAAAAATATTGCTAGGTACATTTATACCTAGCAATATTTTTATGTTATACTATTTTATGATTTAATATTTTATCATTAGCAAGCAAAATCGTTTTTAATTTTTCTTCATCTGTTTTTGATAGATGAAGATTAATTATTTCCGTCGGAAGTGGACAATACATTTTATAAATTTTTATTCCTTCTCTATTCAGATCATTTTTTAAATCTGATAAATTTTTTAAAGTAATATTTTGATCTACATGAATTTTTACCAACATTATTTAATTTCCTCCATTTCTTTTAACAGATCGTCGAACTCATTAGTATTTGTTGTCTCATAACTAATAAATAAATTGTGTATAATTTCTTTTAATTCTTTAAAGTCTTTTCTCATTTCTTTAATAATCTTAATGTATTCCTCATCCATTTAATCACCCCTCATATTATAAAACATATTATAAATAAATAAATTTGATAGATAAATTGTATCAAAGATTATAACTCTGGCTATAAAACTATCTATATAGAAGTTAATCACTATAACGAGATAGATTAAAAAACTAAACATTATTTCTAATCCTCTTATTTTTATTGTCATTATTATTAAAATCCTCGCAATCATCATTTTTTATACAAATATAAACCCCATTTTCATAAATATAGAAATCGCATTTTTCGCATACATTCATTTTTTTATCTCTCCTTTCTTTTTTTATATTGTAACAATATTTTTATATAAAATCAACAAAAAAGTGTAGACATCAACAAAAAAGTGTAGTATAATATAATTATAGTAAACAAACGGAGGGGTTCAAATGAAAAGATCAGTTATAACAAGTAGCGTAATGTATAAGGCCCATAAAATGACTAGAATAATGGTTAAGAAAGATTCAGGAATCCATTATAGGACACAATTAGGACTTAATATTAGATATATTATGGCACAAGATAAAGAAGCCTATCAAAAGAGAATAGACACTATAAAAGCCCTAAAATGGATAAAAAAATATATTAACCATGATAACTCAATTCATAGTGAAGAAATGACAAATATAATAAATAAAATGAATTATGATTTAATGATAAGACATTTTTATTGGGGCAAAAGTTATAATGCTTGGAGTTTAGCCGGTTCTTTAGTTAAAAATCATCGAAAAAATATTCAAAAGTGGGCATAGTCCCACTTAAAAGGAGGATTTCATGAGCGAATATACAAAAAATAAAGCAGTTGAATTATTGACATATTATTTAAAAACATCTTGGGAAAATTCCGGTTTAAAATGGACTGAAGATAACGACAATGAGGTCAAAGAGTTAATCAATTATATTAAGGAGGCTTGACGCTATATGAATTATTATGTTTCTTATTTAATAAATGGTAATTTTAAAGTCTATGTTAGTAAAAATTTTGCTAACATAGAAGGCTTCATAAAAGATGTTAAAATAAACGAAGCTAAAATAAATATCCAACTAGTAGATCATGAGCCTAAACTATATAATCCTCTATTTATAAAAATGGAGGCTGAAAAATTAGAAAATCAGGCAAAAAATTATCAAAGATTTTTAAAACATGTACAACTAGTACAAAAAAATATAATTTAAATTAGGAGGTCATGATATCATGGCAGAAAAAAACACATTGCATCAAAAAATATTTGAGATTGCTAATATTCTTGAAATTAGCAAAGATAAATCTAAGGCAGGACATTACAAATTTTATAATATTGAGGATGTTTTAACCGTCCTTAAACCACTATTAAATGAAAGAAGATTATTATTAAGATTTAAACATGGTAGCATAAGAGAAAATATATATACTTTATGTCTAGAGATTTGCGACTTAGAAACTGGGGAAATGCTAGAGGATGAAGATAATCAATTAATTGATACTCACCCAAAAGTTATGAGTTTAGCCCAGTCTGTAAACGTAAGCAAAACATTTTTAAAGAAAAATATGTTAAATAATTTATTTAACATTAAAGAGCCAGACCCTGATTATGACCCAACACAACCACCAAAACCAAAAAAACCACCACAACCGCAAACACCACCAGCACCAAATAACAAAATTGATAATAATGATATTAAATATTTTTATGCTGTGTTTAACAAGAAGTTTGAAAAGGCTAGACTAGACACTGAGATAGACGACTTAATTAAAAAAGCCTTTAAGGTTGAAAGCAAGAAAGATATTCTAAAGAATGACTTAAGAAAAATGGTACAATTTGCAGACAAAGCCACACCAGATCAAATTATCAAAACTTTAAATGATAAGATCGCAAAAAATAATAAAAAATAAAATGAGTTGGTCGGAAATCCCGACCAACTAAAATAAATCTTAGGAGGCTTGAAGCTATATGAATAAAAATTTTGTTAATGATCTGAGTCTTGAAGAACTCAGATCATTAAAAAAAGATGTTGATGAAAGGATTCAAAGAGAAGACCCAGCGATTGAAAGATTTTTTTATTTTTTTATTGATACTGGAACTGAAAATCAAAAAAGTTATGAAATATGGTTAGGTCATGGAAAAATTGATAGAACAATAAGTTATTATTATAAAACAAAAAATAATAAAATTTTTACAAAAAATAATTCTCTACAGGACTATTGGGAAATTAGCCTAAAAGAATTTATTAATCAAATAACTAAAGTTCACGAAAGAATAGATAAGGAAGATTTAAGCAACATAAAAACTGAAATATTAAGGTTAAGGAGGGAATTAAAAAAATGATAAAAAAATGTAGGTATTGCGGCAGTCAGGTAATTTTTACACAAAATAAATTTGGATTTATTTATAAATGTACTAAGTGCGATGCCTATGTAGGAGTTCACAAAAAAACGCAAGTTCCTTTAGGTACTTTAGCCAATAAAGAATTAAGGCACTGGCGAGGAATGGCCCATATACATTTTGATTTACTATGGAAATACGAAAAGTTTGAAATGAAAGATAAAAACGGTAGGCATAAGGCTTATGCTTGGCTTGCTAAAGAAATGGGAATCAAAAAAAATGATTGCCATATAGCAAGATTTGACATAGATGAATGTAAAAAAGTTATAGAAATATGTCTACCACACTATAAAAAAATTTTAAAAAAAATAAAGGATTGATTAAATGGCTAAAACTATTAAAATATCTGATATTACGGAATATGAATTAATGAAAGTTAAAAAAATATTTAAAAATTTAAAAATATCAGGTGATTTGGAAGATGAAATTATAAAGTATTCTTTAAGACTTATACAAAGTATTAATAATACTAAATTACCAGAAAAGGAGAATTAAAAATTATGAATGATAAAACAATAGCAATTACTTATGAAAATCAAGATCAAATAATTATAAAAAAATTATTATATCTGGATGTAGTAGAGAATGGCTGTAGTATTGAAAGGAGATTTTACGATCAGGATAAAAAAATATGGTACAAAATTACAATAAAAAGGGAAGGAAAAAATAAATTTAGTGCAAATGATAAAGTATTTATTAAACCCAATGATGATAGCGACATCATTGGGGGGATTCATAATTTTGATACTGACGAGGCATTAATACATAATTTTGGATACAAAATCAATTATTCTAAATGTTGGAATAATAAAATAAAAGGGATTATCAGAAGAATTGGAATAAATAATTTTTTCCTAATAGAAGATATTGAAAATATAGGAAAAATGTATATATTTAATAATACATATGATGAAATGAATAAGATGGAATAATATGTAAACAACCTGAGGAAGGAGCAAAATAATGGAAATTACACAAGTTATTGAACAATTAGAAACAGAAATTAAAATTTTGAGAAATGATAATAAATCATTAAGAGAAAATAATAAATTGTTTCTTGAATTGTTAGAAAAACAAAGAAAAATGATACTACAGTTCGAGCCAGTATGGAAAGCTTTACGGTCTGCTAATATAAATAATTTAGAAAATTATACTTATGCTAAGGAATTACTTAAAAAATTAGAAAAAGGGGATGATTAAATGAAAGATAATAGTGGGGCATCCAAGACATTTATTTGTAAAGGTTGCGGAGCAACAGTTATTACAACTATAAAAGAGCTAATTGACAATGAATTATGTTCTGATTGTTACAATAAAAAATAAAAATTTGAAGGAGATTGATAAATTATGAAAATATTTTTTAGAAGTATAAGCGACGGAAAAAAGCATGAAATCGAAAAAAATGATTATTGGTTAAGGATTTGTCCAAAGTGTAAAACTAAATTGCATAGTAATAGTTATAAAGACCTATATGTTGGCAGGTTAACTAATTACAGTCAGGATATAAGTATTTCAATAGCAATGGAATATTGTTCTAATTGTTGTGAGCTATACATAAGAAACAATTATTAATATTATAAAAAAAAGGAGATAAAAAAATTATGATGGATTCTTATGAATGTGAAATTTGCGAAGAAATATTAGTAGAAAGTATTTGCGATTATCAAAAATTTACAAATGGTGACGAATTCCCTATTTGTAACGAATGTTTAAAAAAAATGATAGAAAATGAAGAAATTATCGAATCTGACAATGGGGAATATGGATTTACAAAAAAAGGACTTGAGATAAGATTAAAAAAAATCGAGAAAGAATTAAATGATTTAATGAGGTATGAAAGAAGATATATATTTGAAATTGAAGAATATAATAAATAATAAATGGGGGGTTATTCCCCCAGAAAGGATTCAAAAATGAAAAATAAAATAAAAGAATTAATTTATAATTTACTGAAAGATAGGAATGATTTGATAACTGATTTTATAAATATAGAAGAAATGTTAGATAAAAACAATATTGATTTTGAGGGCGACTCTATTATTCGTACTAGCAATTATGGAGATATATATTTTTGGGTGGGTATGTCTCAAGATTTTGCGGATGCAATAATAGAACTTAAAGAGGAAGAAAAAATAGATTTTGAGGCGTGCGGTTTAGGAATATATTTATTAGGTGGTAAAGTCTTAAAATTCCCTATAGTTGAAAAAAAGCAAATATATGATAAGCCGCATTGGTTACCAGTAATAATAAAATTAATAAGGTGATATTTATGTGTGATATTTTAGATTTTTTATACAAGGATATATTAAAAAAAGAAATTGCTGAACAAAAGAAAAGAAAGATTATTATTGAAAAAATTAATAGTCAAGATAAAGAAAACTATGTCAAAAAATTAAAAGAGGAGCTGAATAAATATAATGAAAAATTTTAGAATTATATCAGATGGTAAGGTATATTGGATAAGTAGACATTTAGCCGTTGCAGTGTTTATTTATACCAGAAAAAACGGAAAAACTTATATTTTAGCTAATCAAAGAGGGCCGGGGGTTCCTGATTTTCAGGGATTTTGGAATTGTCCCTGCGGCTACTTAGATTTTGATGAAACCCTTAACGAGGCCGCCGCAAGGGAATTAAAGGAAGAAACAGGATATAATATAAAACATGAGAGGTTAGAAATGTTCTATATAAATAGTGACCCGGATTCAAATAAACAAAATGTTACTGTACGCTTTAAGGCCCTTGTTGCAAGCCTTCAAACAGAAAATTTAACGATGAAGTATTCAGAAAAAAACGAAGTACAATGTATTAAATGGATAGATATAAATGAATTAAATAAATATAAATGGGCCTTTAATCATGACAAAATTATTAAGGAGTGGATTAAATGATTACCGGATTAATTAATTATATAGATGAAGTTTATGGAGCATATTTAAGATTAAAAGCATTGACTAATTGTGAAGATGGATATTTAAATAAATTAGCAGAAGAGGCAAGCGAAAGAAATATAACTCTTTTAGAGCTTATAAACGAAAAAATAACAGAAGTTTATTATCCTAAAAAGAAAAAAATTAGTATTTTTAAAAAATTATTTAGAAGGAAAAACACAAAGAAATAATTGGGGGTGTATTTAAATGAATGAAAAAGTGGTTAAGGTACAATATCATCCACCATATAGCCGCAGAATTATATTACCTAAAGATTTCTGTAATTATCTAGAGATAGGCCCGGATGATTATGTTTCAATAGAAATAGATCAGGTTAATAAATCCATGATCTTAAAAAAAAGAGGTAACAAAAATGAATGATTTAAAATTATTATTAGCTAAAAATAAAATAACAATTAGAAAGTTAGCAAAAGAATGTAATCTAAGTGATTATAGAATGGGCCAAAAAATCCGGGATAAAAAGCTCAATTTAAAAGAAATTAAAATAATACTTAAAATGTTAGATATGAAGTTTGAAGATGTATTTTAATATGATATAATGGATTTGTGAATTCCATTGTAAGTTAATTTATTTGTGATTAGGGCCGGAAATGTTTTTACATTTCCGGCCCTTAGAATATATAATTTAAAATTTTCGGTATATTTTGGACTATTTTTATTATATCATAAAGCCCGATAAATTTACCGGGCTTTATAGAGTGACAATAACAATTTTTTTTATGTATATGCTGTGTTGATTATATCACTTTTTTTACATCTGTAAAATCATAGGCTATTATTGCCTTAAAACCGTTATTTTCCATTTGTTTTTTAAAATTTAATTGATTTTTTGATGGCCGACCTCCGGGCTTTTTTACTTCAATAAAAATTGTTTGTCCATCTTTGAAAGCTATCAGATCAGAAAATCCAACCGGAAGGCCAGTGTCAAAATAACGGCCATCCTCCATTTTTACTTTTCCGACATTTACCCGGAAGGTAATCCATCCAAGCTTTGATAATTCTAACCTGATTATGTTTTGTATATCATGTTCAGTCATTTTATATCATCCCCATATTATAAATAGATACTTGATTTGAATTATTATGATTTAATATTGTTTCCATTAAATCAATAATGCCAATTTTTTTTGCAAATTCATAGCTTTTTGGTTCTATAAATTTTAATCTGTCAATTTTGTTCGGTCTTTGTTCTAAATGTATTCCGTATAGGCAAAACTTACAACCTGTACGCTTTTCGTGTTTATAGATATTACATATTTTTATATTATGATATTCAATATATTTATTTATTAAATCATCATTCCATAATCTTAATGGGATACATTTTTTAGGTAATATACAAGTATGATATCGTTGTTTACGTAAATTAGATTCCTGTATTCTCTCACCTGTAAAATAATAATATTTTAGTTTTTGTAGTGGAGATTTTTTAAGGTGATAACAGCACTTATCAGATATTTTTATATCAGTTTCCAATAACCACCGCCATTTTTTAGAAATAGTAAAGTTGCCTTTGCTTAATCTACTATCTTTTAACTTTTGACAAACTTTCGGATTTTTAATATCTGATAAATATCTCGACTGCTCCTTTGAAATGATAGGAAAACCATATTTGTCTATTATTTGGACAAAAGAATATTTTGGCTTAACTGTTTGCACATTTTCAAAAGTATTTACAAAAGAAACAATTTCTTGATATTCTACGCCGGTATTACAAAATACAGGCTTTACCTTTGATAACACACTGTCAATTAAATGTTTTAATACTGTGCTGTCTTTTCCTCCACTAAAAGATAAGGCAACCTTATCTTTTCCCATAAAGGATATAACATTAAATATTTTCAGTTGTGCTTTTTCTATTAGCATTTTTTCATAATCTGTAAACATTTTAAATCATCCCCTCATTAATTAAATGTTTTTGGTGTGTCCACCATCCACGCTTATATCCGGCTATTTTTTGAAATCTTTTTAAATCATCTTCAGTAATTTTTATATCATTTCTTTCTTTTATTTGATGGTAGATTAAACCGGGTTTATAATTTTTGATTTCAACAAAATCAATTATTTCTCTTAAAGTTTTTAATTCATTAATATAAGAAAATCTTTTACCCCTTAAAATATCTTTTTTATTTATTTCTTCGAGGTCTATATCTATAGTTACGGCCTTAGTTTTCTCTTTATTCTGATTAAATACATGGCCGCAATATGGACAAATTTTTATTCCTGAGTCTACCACTCTAAAACATGCCGGACATTCTCTAATACCAACTTGATTTTTTTCTTTTTTAAGTTTGCCTTTTAATGTCCATTCCCTGTCATCATCTGGTAAGCCATGTTTAAAGCAATTACCTACATGATCTATAATTATAGCGGTCTTAGCTTCCTTGTAACGCATAGACCTCATTGATTGTTGTATATATAAACTTAATGACATTGTAGGCCTTAATAAAATTACACACTCACAATCTGGAACGTCGAAACCCTCACCAAACAGATCAACATTTGTTAGGACTGTAATTTTTCCATCCCTAAAATCCTGTATTGCTTCCGCTCTTTCATTTTTTGGGGTATTTCCGTCTAAATGTTTAGCCGGTATATTATTTTCATTAAATTGATTTGCTGTGTTTATCGATGACTTAACCGATGCACAATAAACAATTGTTTTTTTACCTGCAGCTAATTTTAAATAATTTGTTATTGTCTCACCATATATTTTTTTTTGTTCCATTAAATTTGTCATTTCATCCTTTTTATATTCTCCGGCCCTTATATGCAGATCGGATGTATTGGCTAATTTAACTGAATACATTTTATAAGGGGCCAGATAATTATTTTCAATTAACCATTTTATTTCTGGGCCTTTAACCATATAATTATAAATTTCTTCTAACCCTTCACCATTTAACCTGATCGGGGTCGCTGTAAAGCCCAATAAAAAAGCATCATCAAAATATTTATATACTTTTACATAGCTTGCGGCCAAGCAGTGATGATTTTCGTCTGTAATAATCACTGCCGGGCGTTTCATTTTTTCCAGTCTCCGGCAGGCGGTTTGTACCATGTACAAATCAACAAGATCAAAATTTACATTAAACTGATCTAATGTATTTTTAATTTGTTCTATTAGTTCTTTACGATGTACAAGAAATAAAACTCTGTTGTTTTTAACTGTTGTATCATTTATAATTTTAGCTAATATAACAGATTTTCCAGAACCACAAGGGGCCTGTATACAAATCTTTTTATATTCTAATAAATTTCTTTTTATTTCATTTATTATCGATATTTGATAATTTCTGAGTTCCATAAGATACCTCCAAACTTTTTATTGACTATGTATATATTATAGTCTATAATATAGTTATCGTCAAGTCGAAGGAGGGAATTAAATGTTAATTAAAAAAGTAGTTAAAAAAGGAAGTTCAAAATATATTTTAATGCCAAATGATATTTTGGAAATGTTAAATTTATGTTTAGGTGATGAAGTAGCAATAAATGTTGAGAATGGTAAAATAGTAATTACACCAATAACTAAGGAAATAAATAAAATGGGGTGATATATATATGTTAAAACTAACATATAATATAAATATTAATTACAATAACTTAAGAAAAATAGATGTACTAAAAAATATGCCTGATAATTGGGTATTGTGGGGGCTTCAAGAAAAAAAGGATAAATTAACAAAGCCTCCAATAAACCCAAAAACATTGGGCTTAGCAATGAGTAATAATTCTAATACCTGGGCCGATTTTGAAACAACAAAATCGCAACAGATAAAAAATATTGGCCGAGAAATAGAAAACAATGGGAAAAAAATTATAATAGCCGGAATAGGTTTAATGTTACCGGGCACAAATTTAATATTTGGTGACATTGATAATTGTCTTGAAGATGGCAAATTAACAGACACAGCAGAGGAAATTATTAATACTCTTAATACATATGTTGAAATATCACCATCCGGGAAGGGTTTAAGATTTATTATAAAAGATGATGGGACATTTGATAAATTTAGAGATTCTCTAAATTCTACCCATTATAAAAATAAAAACCCTCTGGAGCATATTGAGATTTATTCTCAAAATGACAATAGATATTGCACTTTGACAGGTAATTCATATAATAATATCCATATTATTAATAATAATATGGATATAAAAGAATTATATGAAAAGTTTTGGCAGAGGCCGGAACCTAAATTATCTACCAATAATTATTATAATAATACTGGAATTAGTAATCTATCAGATCAAGAAATTTTTGATCTAATAATGAAGTCTAAAAATGCCAATAAATTTCAAGACTTATATTACCATCCCGGTCAAGATGGTAATAGCGAAGGAGACATGGCATTAGCGGCCATGTTAGCGTTTTATACTAAAGATCATGGACAGATTAAACGAATGATAATTAACAGTTCAAGGAATCGGGATAAATTTAGAAAACATCCTACATACTTGGACAAAACGATAAATACGGCCATAAATACCTGTAAAGGAAGTTATGACCCGAATTATAACAAAAATATAAGCAATACTTACGCTAATAATATAGTAAATGGGGATAATTGTCAACAATCAAAATCAAATAAGGCTGTGGATAATGTGGATAACTTGGATTTAAAAAAAATCAAATGGCATCAGGATTATTGTTTTGCTAAGATTGAAGTAAAAACAGACGGAAAGCCAAAAAAAGTTTTAATTAGATTATCCGAATTTTGGAAACAATATCCCGATAAAGAAAGCCGGCCCAAAATGGTTGGCCTTGATATAATGCACGTTACGGAAAATGTATTATGTTTATTAAAACATTATAATATTGTCTTAAAATATAATGTTATAAGAAATACTTTTGATGTTTTCAACAATAATATCCTTTCTAAATATAATTTAGAATCGTATTTTGTAGAAATCCGGGATAAATGCGAAAAGCACGATTTCAATATAACTAAAGAGAAATTAACAGATATTTTAATTAAAATTTCACTAGACAATGAGTATAACCCCATAGAAGATTATTTAAAAGATTCCTATAAATATTATTGCAGTAATCCCGATAAAGATATTTTCTATAAGTTAATGGATACGATAGAAAGTAATTCAGAGTGGAAAGAAAATTTTATCGGAAAATTTCTATTGCAAATGATACACTTAGTCTGTTCCGATGACGACAGTCAGACGGCGGCAGACTATATGTTAGTATTACAAGGGCCGCAGTTTATCGGGAAAACCACTTGGCTCAGAAATTTATTGCCAGATAAATTTCGATCTAAATATTTTCTTGGAGGCCGTACTTTAGACCCAACCAATAAAGATGATAGAATCGAAACCCTAGCCAATTGGCTTGTTGAAATGGGGGAAATATCAAGCACTTTCAGAAAAGCAGATCAGGAAGCATTAAAAAACTTCATAACTGATTATAAGGATAAATTTAGGCTCCCATATGCTAAGGAGGCAATAGAGCGTAAGCGTAGAACTTCTTTGTGTGGTACAACTAACGATAATGAGTATTTAAAAGACTTAACCGGGACTAGAAGATTCTTAACCCTCCATTGTAAGTCTTTTGACAAGGGGGCTAATATTGATATTGATATGCTTTGGGGCTATATGTATTCACTTTATTTAAAAGGTAAAACTTATAAATTTACTAATGAGGAAGTTATTAAGATTATGGATGATAATGAGGAATATATAAATAAACCTGAAAAATTATTAATGATTGAGGATATTTGGGATTTAAACCCGGCAGAAAATGAGGGCGAATGGCTGACAGGTGCAGAAATTTATTCTAGTCTATCAGATGAAAGAGGGTTATTAAATAAGTTCACAATAGGCCGGGAGCTGAAAAAAACTAAAATTAAGTGGCTAAGGGATAAGCATTTAAGCAAAGATTTATTTTATGTAAAATTAAAGAGCTAATAGCTCTTTTTTTTATTTAAATACGTCCAGTAAAACACCTGCTAAAAATTTGAATCATTTTCGAACAAGGTTTACACACTTTTTTTTTATATAAATATACTTAAAGCTTAGCGTTAATAATACTTATAGCATATTTATTAAAAAAATGTTAAATTCTATTTTTATCTATTTTTTATCTATTTTGTGTAAAGACTGTTGGATTTTTAAAAAATACGCCCGGTAAAGCACTACCTTTTTACCTAAAATTAGCTCTTTTTTTTTCCATTTTTTATGCTGAGTTGCTTAGGTTGTGCGTAGGTTAATTTTTTGAACTCAGCATTTTTATATACATTGGTATGAC
>Ga0307429_1000214_pt1 | contig 41064 bp, 31 predicted proteins | sample SalMarWE160230MG_FD_202151 | JGI IMG/M metagenome (GOLD analysis project Ga0307429, IMG submission 202151) | Salt marsh sediment microbial communities from the Plum Island Ecosystem LTER, Massachusetts, United States - WE1603-230 | ecosystem: Environmental > Aquatic > Marine > Intertidal zone >... | reverse complement strand
TCCGTGAGGGGCATTGAAGTTCCTCACATGGTTGAATATTGTGGCACTCTTGATACCGAAAGGCAAGAGAAACAGAGAAAACAAATTAAACCTAAATGAAGGAACCATATTATGTCTACTCGACGAATTCTAATTACTGGGGGAGCAGGTTTCATTGGTTCCCATATGGCTAAAGCTATGCTAGACGATAGGCACATTGTGACCATTGTAGACGATCTGTCTACTGGGAGTTTAAGCAACATTCATGACCTCATAAATCGAGATGGATTCCAATTCGTGCGTGAGAATGTATGCAATATTCCTACCATGACAACCTTAATTCAGTGTTGTGATGTGGTTATCCACTTGGCAGCCGCAGTGGGTGTTCAACTTATTGTAGAAAAACCTGTCCACACATTGGAAACAAATATCCACGGTAGTGAGGTGGTTCTGGCTTTGGCTAACAAGTTCCACCGAAGAATCTTTATAGCAAGCACTTCGGAGGTTTATGGCAAAAGCACTGCCGTTCCCTTCAGCGAAGATGATGACTCACTTCTGGGTTCGACCCGCTTCACACGATGGAGCTACGCCTGCAGTAAGATGGTCGACGAATTTCTGGCTCTGGCTTACCACAATCAGGATGGACTTGAAGTAATCGTTGGAAGGTTTTTCAACACGATTGGTCCCAGGCAAAGCGGAGCATATGGAATGGTCGTTCCGCGATTTGTCCGGGCTGCCTTGCGGAATGAACCGCTGACGGTATACGGCACCGGAGAGCAACAACGCTGCTTTTGCCATGTTGCCGATGTCATTGATGCGGTGAAGAGACTGATGGTCTGTGAAACTGCGATCGGACAAGTTGTCAATATCGGCTCAGAAAATTCCATTACTATTAATGAACTGGCCAAGAATATTATCAGCATGTGCAACTCAACTAGTATTATCCGCCGAATCAGTTACGAGGAGGCTTTTGGCCAACCCTTCGACGACATGCTCATTCGCAAACCCGATCTTACCAAGATTAAGCAGTTGATCAGTTATGAACCAAAACACTCTCTGGAGCAAACCCTCCAGCACGTAATCGAGTTTGAGAGATCCGTCCTTGCCCAAAGTCGGTAGCGTCTGTCTCATACGACTTTTTCTAATTCTTTCGAACTCATCCTGTCAAACAAGGGAAGGCATATTAATGGTTGATGAGATTAAGAGCAACCGTAGGTTGACATTGTCATCGTTCGGCAGATGTTTGCGGGGCTGGTATTACCGTCGTGTCATGCGCCTCTTGACATTGCTGCTGAGAATTGTTTATGTCATCGCCAAGAAGTGTGGTAGGCGTCTGCGTCAACCACGAAACGGTGAGGGGTACAGGATTCTGCTGACTGGTAGTTACGACTCCAATAATTGGTTGCTCTCGTATCTTCGACCGTTAGTCGCTTCCGAAGGTTGTTCTCACGTCACAATGGTGTCCCTATCCCCTGTGCCGGATCTTCCCAAAGTTAGTGCGGTTCACCCACCCAAATGGTTAGTTCGGGTTATAGGTGCTACGCCAGCCAGACTCCTGATCTTCTTCTTAACAGCTGTCAGAATACGCCCGAATATGGTGGGCGGATACCATATTCTGGTAAATGGGCTTGTGGCTTCTGCGATTGCACCAATAGTAGGGGCACGTTCTATGTATCACTGTGTTGGTGGTCCCACTGAAGTTCTTGACGGAGGGATTCACGGAGAGAAGGGGCCCTGCGAAAGGATGGGGACTCCTGATCTTGTGGTTGAACGAAGGCTATTACAGGCCGTTGCCGCATGTGACCTGGTTCTTACTATGGGCACTAAGGCGATCAGCTTTTTTCGCGATAGAGGCGTAAACACAAACTTCCACGTAATCTCTGCTAGCATCGATGCTGAGCAATTTACGCCTATGGATTCGCCGCCTTGTTATGATGTTATCTTCGTGGGTCGTCTTGCTGAGATAAAGTGCATCGATATCCTTCTGAAGGCTCTGCAGCAAGTAAGGAAAACAATTCCAAACATCACTGGCGTTGTCGTAGGAGAGGGCCCATTACGAGGTGAACTGGAACAACTATCCCGTGAGCTTGGAATTAGCGACAGTGTAACTTTTGTAGGTAAACAAAAGAATATTGAGGCGTGGCTCAACAAAGCTAAACTCTTTGTGCTCACATCGCGTTCCGAGGGCCTCTCTATCGCAATGACCGAGGCTATGGTATGTGGATTACCCGCTGTGGTTACCGATGTTGGAGACTTGGGCGAGTTGGTGGAAGACGGGGTGAACGGTTTTCTAGTTCCTGGCCAGACTCCAGAATTATTCGCCCATCGTATCATTGAATTGCTCACAGACTCACACAAACTGGAAGCATTTTCCCAGGCAGCTCGTCGATCAGCACTGCAATATGACATAAAAGCCATGGCTCAATGTTGGGATGATATTATCGCGTGCTTCCTGAAGTCCTAAAAACCATATGACCTTGAGAAGATGACGAATCAAGATATGATTGGAAGACGTAACATTCTTGAATCCTTTGTGGTCAGCGTATCGACGGGACATGTTGGATATCCGCCGGAATCGCCTTATTCACCTGGCACCGTCTATCCTGAATATCCTTTTGGCCATGAAGCTTTGGTGAATAAGGTCAATCATGCGTATGAGGGAGTGCGGGACGCCTTGCGTCTGCTACAGCTTGATGAGGAGCACTATGACCGAAGGGACTGGAATCCGATGGGCGAGTTCGTCCAACCCGGTGACGCGGTTGTACTAAAACCCAATTGTATTCGCGATTTTCGCGAGACCCAATTAGGGCACGAAGATTGCCTGATTACCCATGGCGCCATCATTCGGGCGGCTCTGGATTACGTCTATATTGCCCTCAAAGGCGAAGGCCGAATCATTATCGCAGATGCTCCACAGGATGATGCAGATTTTGATGTGATTCGAAAGATCGCAGGATTGAATGAGATTCAGGAGTTCTGCCGCCGTCATGCGGATTTTGAAGTCGAGATATATGATCTTAGACCCGAGAAAACTCGGACAGTGGATGGTGTGACTGTTGGTTACGATCAGTTGCCCGGGGATCCGCGTGGATACGTCAAGGTGGATCTCGGCCGCCATTCGATGTTTGCTGAGATTGAGGAACTTTGCCACCTGGTCTATGGTTCGGACTATGATACGAGCGAGATTCGTCGCCACCATACCAATGGCGTTCACGAATATCTAATCTCCCGAACGATCCTGGAGGCGGATTGCATCATCAACCTGCCCAAACTCAAGACCCATAAGAAAACCGGCATCACAGTATCTATGAAGAACCTGGTAGGCATAAACGGAAACAAAAATTGGCTTCCGCATCACCGATTAGGCACGCCTGCCCAGGGCGGGGATCAGTTTGCCGATGACGGTGTAATACACAGAATCGAACGAAACACCATGGCTTGCTTCCGTCGGTTATTTCCTTTGTTAGGACCTATACGGACAATCGCCGCCAAGCCACTGAAGGCCATAGGACAGCGTATCTTTGGCGACACTAATATCGATACGATTCGTTCCGGAAACTGGTATGGTAATGACACCACATGGCGGATGGTGAACGATCTGAACCGAATACTTATATACGCAGATAAAAACGGATATCTTCAAAATAATCCCGCAAGGCGTATATTTTGTATCGTTGATGGTATTGTTGGCGGTGAAGGCAATGGCCCACTAGATCCAAGACCTAAGACTTTGGGAATGGTCGTTGCTGGCAGAAATGCCGTAGCTGTTGATTTAGTTTGCGCTCGCTTAATGGGTTTTGACTATAAGCGGCTACCTGTGTTGTACAAGGCGATGGTTAAACATTTGTTACCAATTTCTGTATCTGAATATGATGAGGTTATCTGCAAATCGGGCGATTCACAATTCGATAGACCTTTAGCTGAGTTCAATGGAACGAGCCTGGCCTTTAAGCCCCACTTTGGATGGCAAGGGCATATAGAGATCGTCACGAAGTTTGCAGCTTCCCAAGACGGACCTTAGCAGGCACCGGGCCGCAACCAGGCCTACTGACAGAGTGCGAATGGAAGCAAGACAGAAAAAACTTAAAGGATTCGCAATGGTAAATATTATACTTGAATAGCCTTCTCATCTTAGACACGGAGATACAGAGTAAAAGAGATTATTAGTGATAAAACCATTGCCCCTTTGTGTCTTTGAGGCTTGGTGTGAAAAATGAATGAGAATGAGATTGGAAAGATAATAGTAAACTCTGCTGTTACTTTGCATAGAGAGCTTGGTCCTGGCTTGCTTGAAAGCGTCTATGAAGTAATACTGGCCCACGAACTTGAGAAATGCGGTTTAGCCGTTGAGCGACAAGTCTCAATTCCAATTGAATATCACGGCATATCATTTTCTGAAGGATTCAGAGCAGATATTATTGTAGAACAGAAAGTTATAATCGAATTAAAATCTGTTGAAACCATTAATAAATCACACAAAAAGCAACTCCTGACTTATTTACGACTTGCGGATTATAAGCTTGGATATTTGCTGAATTTCGGTGAAGCTTTGATGAAAGATGGAATATATAGAATAATTAACGGCACAATTTCTTAATTCTTAGTGCCCCCAGTGTCTTTGTGTGAAAGACTGTAGCTTATATTCTAATTAAATGATTATTTCACACTCGTTCGTTTCACTCACTTGAGGCACGGAGGCACTGAGAAATAACAAGTAATATCAAAAAACCTTTGTGTTCTCACTACCTTTGTGTGAGCCATTTCATTTCCAATGAAAAAAGCACTATCAAAAAAGAACTTGTGGGATAAAACGCCGCCATTGATTAAGTCCACGCTGGGAGCAGGATTGGGATTGTTTCCCCCGAAATGGCTTTTAGGAAAGAGTTTTAGGGAGAACTGTAAGTTTGTCCGTGATGCGCAATGGTGGCCGGTGGAGCGTGCGCGTGAGTACCAATTTAACAAGCTACGTGAGATGCTGAAGCTCGCTTATGAAAGGACCAAATTTTATCGTCGTATGTTTGACTCTGTTGGATTCCATCCACGAGATCTCAAGTCCCTCGATGATATGAATAAACTGCCCACGATTGACAAACAGGTCGTTGATGAGAACCTTTTGGATATGTGCACAAAGAGTGTTGAGGACAGGGATGTTGATTTTGGATCTACCGGAGGAACAAGTGGTGCTCCATTGCATTTTTATTTGAGCGCAAGTCGGTCAGCAATTGAATATGCTTATCTCACAACAAGCTGGGGACGAATTGGCTATAAACTTGGAATGCCGATGGCCGTACTGCGCGGCCGGATAGTTCAACCTGATCGAAATGGATTTCGCCATGAATATGACCCGATTCTCCGGCACCATTATTACAGCAATTTCCATATGACATATGACAATATAAAGCGATATCTCCAACATATCCGCAAAATCGGCCCATGTATGCTTCACGCATACCCATCGTCTGCCCAGGCACTTGCGAAATATATCATTAGCGTTGGTGAGGAAGCACTTCATAATGTTCAAGGTATCCTGCTTGAATCAGAGAATGTCTATTCGGACCAGATCCACTATATAGAAAATGCATTTGAGACACGAACCTTTTCATCATATGGACACTCTGAGAAATGTGTTCTTGCTGTTCAATGCGAACGTTCAAGGGATTATCATATCTGGCCGACGTATGGCTACTTTGAACTCCTTGACGACGATGGTAATCCAGTCGATACGCCGGGTCAATGGGGCGAAATAGTGGGAACCGGTTTTATCAATACGGTAATGCCGTTCATCCGATATCGAACAGGCGATTGGGCTACCTATGTCGGTGAGCATTGTGAGGCATGCGGACGGGAGCATACTCTCATTAGCAACATCCGCGGCCATAGAACCCAGGAAGCATTGATCACATCCGACGGCTCTGAAATTTCGTGGACGGCTCTGAATATGCACGATGATACATTCATACACGTCAGGCAGTTTCAATTTCTTCAGGAGATGCCGGGACGGGCCGTTTTACGTATTGTGCCTGCCGATGGATTCGGTGAAAATGATACAGACCGAATACATCGGAACCTAGGGCGCAAAATCGAGGGTCAACTTACCTTTACGATCGAGCTTATCGACGCCATCCCTCTTTCTCTCAGAGGCAAGGCCATATATGTTGATCAGCGAATTCCACAAGAAAAAGGAACTCTTTCGGACTCAACGGACACTACTTAAGAATTCGTAACTTCACTAAGCGAGTTCATTAACTGTAACTCAGTTGCATACACAAAGGCACTTAAACACTTGATTATGACATAGCTCTGAGCAAGGAGTTGATTTGATACATCTTATTCTAAGCCTTGATTATGAGATATTCGGCAACGGCGCCGGTGATGTTATGCGGGACATTATTCAGCCAACAAATCGTCTGCTGAATATTTGTGACAAGCATGGCGCAAAAATGTCGATTATGTTTGAGGTCGGGGAATACAGGACATTTGAGCAGTATGCCAGTCAACTCCGGAAGGATTTGGGCTATTCACCCTGTGAGCAGATGAAAAGGCAGGCGATTGACGCAGTTCGGCGTGGTCACGATGTTCAAATGCACTTGCATCCTCAGTGGGTCGGTGCAGAGTATGACAAAGGTGTATGGCAGTTGTGCAATTCTTATTGGAGATTGGCCGACCTGCCTGGGGGCCTTGGCAGCAAGAGTCAGATTACATCCATCACAGGTGCTCTTCACACAGGCAAGCAGACTCTAGAGGATATGATTAAGCCTGTAAAAGGTGATTATGAATGTGTTTGTTTTAGGGCCGGTGGATTTTATGCTAAACCATCCGAGAATATTATTAGCGCCATGAAGAGAGTAGGTCTTCGAGCTGACAGCTCTGTGGTAAAAGGTTATAAGACGAGTACACCGTTTGAAGTCGATTACTCTCACGTTAAGACTGACAAGGCAGCCTGGTGGACAACAGATACAGAGCTTACCGCGGAAGGAAAGTCCGGCGAGAATATAGTCGAGCTGTCTGTAAGTTCCAGAATGCAGCCTTACTGGAAAAATTTCAAGAAGACGAAGCTTCGGGCAGCACTGAAGAGACGACGTGCAGAGAGAGTGTCACACAACAAACACGCTACCAACAAAGATATTAGCTCCGTGCCTGACTGTAGCACAGTTCTGAAAAGACTGCTGAGAAATTGTCCCAGCACTTTCGATTTCTGCAAACTGTCCAGCAGGGATATGCTGAGAAGAATAAAAGAACATACCAAACATCCAGAGCAACCCATAGTGATGATAGGCCACTCGAAGGATTTCGACAATGACCGTGAGTTTGATAAGTTCCTCGCATCTTTATGTAAAAACGAGAACGTGAGTTTCCAGAGTATGTCCGACTATGTTCGACAAGCATTCAGTATTTTCGACATTTCCAGTTCGAGCGAGACGGGCTATGTTGGTCTTGGCTTATCAGGTGCCAAATGATTGTGGATTCATATTTGAACAATCTAAAGGCATACGTTGAGGCGGCTGACTATGCTGGCTATGATCCTTATGATGCGCTTAACAGCCCCCTCTTGAGTGCGATAAGTAAGAAGAGTAAGTGGTTACGGATTGCTTTCGCCCAAGCTTTGAGAATGTTGCCCATCAACCTTCGAGCTTTGCTGGGTGTGAAGAAGGGCCACAATCCCAAAGGGATTGGTCTTTTCCTTTGGGGTTATTCAAAGCTCTATGCTCTTGACGAAGAGAGACATCATCTCGATAAAATCCATTACCTTTTGGATTTGTTGGAGGAACTAAAGAGCAAAGGATATTCCGGCAGTTGTTGGGGCTACAACTTCGACTGGCAGAACAGAGTGATGTATGTTCCAAAGTATACACCGACCATCGTGAATTCAGCCTTCATCGGTCATGCACTCCTTGATACTTATTCGCTCTGTGGTGTCGATCGGGCATTGGATATGGCCATTCCAATAAAGGATTTTATTCTGAAGGACCTCAATCGACATAATGAAAGTGATGGATTGTGCTTCAGCTATACACCCTCAGATCATAATTTCGTACACAATGCGAATCTCTTGGGAGCCTCACTGCTCATCAGGCTCTACCGGCTGTGTGGTGGTAGACTGCTGGAGGAAGCTGGCCTTGCGAGTCTGGCCTATTCTCTGAGCCACCAGCAAGATGACGGGGCCTGGAGTTATGCCCAGACTGATCTGCAGAGGTGGGTGGATTCGTTTCATACTGGCTTTAACCTCCAAGCTTTGCAGTACTTTATCGCTGAAGGCTATGGTTCCAACTGCCAGAAACAATACGAATCAGGGATGGAATACTATACCGACCATTTTTTCCTGGCGGACGGGACCCCAAAGTATTACGACAACAAAGTATTTCCGGTAGACATACACAGCCCGTGCCAAGCAATCGCTGTGCTGTCTAATAACTTGGAGGGGAACCACAACTTGGTTGAAAAAATCCTTCATTGGATGTTGCTGCATATGTTTAGTCCTAAAGGCTACTTCTATTTTCGCAAGAGTCGCTTTCTCGCAAACAAGATCTCATACATGCGGTGGTCACAGGCTTGGGCATTTCATGCATTAACTACTTACAACTACAATCTGGTCAGGCAGCCACGGACTGCCTCAACACACTTACTTTAACCATGCGAATCTGGATCGATCTAACTAACTCTCCTCATGTGAACTTTTTCTCCGGGATGATTGAGCATTTCCGAAGTGACCATGAGATACTGCTAACCTGCAGGCCACTGGCGAACACTATCGATCTCCTGAAGTTGAAGGGATTCGAGTACCATGTGATTGGGAGTCATTATGGGGCAAGCAAAGTGAAGAAGAGCTTGGGATTCCCAGTAAGAGTTATGCAACTATATTCTTTTCTGAAAGGACGGCGGATTGACGTCGCCATATCCCATAGTTCGTTTTACTCGCCTGTTGTGGCTCGATTACTCGGTATCCGGAGCATCTACCTGAACGATAACGAGCATGCCGCAGGCAACAAGATTTCCTTTTTATGTGCCACTACAATCATGGTCCCTGAGTTCATGCCCACAGAGTCGATCCGCCACCAATGGGGTAATCCCAGGAAGGTAATTCAGTACCCCGGAGTAAAAGAAGGTATATATCTCTTAGACCTTAATGAGGACCTCCGCATGCGTAAACTTCCTGAATCTTTTCCGACCGAGATCTTTATTAGACCAGAACCATGGACGGCGCAGTACTACAAAGGCGATACTAACTTTATGGACAATCTGATTGTTGGGCTAAAAGACAAATATCCAGTTGTTCTGCTCCCAAGAGGCGAATCGCAGGCTACACACTACAGGGATGAAAGGTTCTGGGGGATTACAATACCCAAAAGTGTAATAAGCCTTGAAGAGATAACACAAAGATGTGCAGTGTTCATTGGGGCAGGCGGTACAATGACTCGAGAGGCGGCAGTTCTTGGAATACCCACAATCTCGGTGTATCAGGATAGTTTGCTGGCTGTTGATCAGTATCTAATTGAAGAAGGACGTATGATCCACAAAACAGATCTGACTGTCGGGTTTGTGGTAGATTTCCTTAGCCGCCACAGAGGAATGCCCCCCAGTCCAGACTTGCTTGATAAAGGCCAGGCAGCTTATAAGCTGATAACAGAGACACTTCTGCAAGGCCAGTCCCTTCCACCCAAATGAGGAGATTTCAATGCTGAGAGGCGCAATGATTGGTTTTGGCCGAATGGGCCTTACCCATTTTTCTATCTTGAATAATCATCCCGATGTCAAGTTTGTCGCTGTATGCGACTCATCTTCATTCATTTTACAGAATGTGGCCAAGCATATGGGGCTGGAAACATTTACAGATCACCGGAAGATGATCGACAGTACCGACCTCGATTTCGCGATTATCGCAACACCGACGGCGCTTCATGCTGAGGCTGTAGGCCATGCCATTGAGCGGGGACTGCATGTGTTCGTCGAGAAACCCTTCGGACTAAATCCCGACCAGGGTGAGCATTTAGTCAATCTGGTTAAAGGTAAGAAGCTGGTTCATCAGGTGGGGTATGTGGTTCGATTCAATGATGTGTTCATAGAGGTGAAGAAACTTTTGGCCGCCGGAGTAATCGGTGACCTGTTGGTTTTCAAAATGGAAATGAATGGGCCGACTGTATTACACAATGTGAAAAGCGGCTGGCGTTCGAAAAAGGTGGAAGGAGGAGGATGTCTGTATGACTTCGCCTCACACAGTATCGATTTGATTAACTATCTCATCGGCTCACCGGATGATATTGTCGGGAGTGTACTACAGAGTATTCACTCTACTGGTATTGAGGACGCTGTGAGTTCTACCTTTGTGTACGAGAATGGTTTGCGGGGCAACCTACTTATTAATTGGAGCGATCCTTCTTATCGAAAGCCAGCCTATAGATTTGAGGTACAAGGCAGAAAGGGCAAGATCATTGCAGACCTACACGCCTACAAAGTCTTCTTCCGCAATCCGCCATTATTTAATGGATTCACACAAGGCTGGAATGAGCGCTACATCACAGACTTCGTAGAGCCTGTCAGGTTCTACGTGCGGGGTTTCGAGTTTACTCGCCAGTTGGATTACTTCATAGAATGTATCGTCAAAGGCCAACCGAATCATATGTGTTCCTTTGAAGATGGGCTCGCAGCAGACAAAGTCATATCGCAAATACGGAAGAATGCAGATTGGAGCGGCAAGTAGTATGGATAGAATCATCTTTGGAGATAACCAGTTTTTTGGCATCAACCATATGTCTGAGGAAAAAGCACAGGCACAGGCCGAGCGATTCAAGGACAATAAGTCCATAATTGATGTGATAGATGCGGCCTATGCATGCGGAATCCATGCTTTCATGTTCAACACCCATGATCGGGTTGCAGAATTGTGTGACCACTTTCGGGCAAATCTTGATAAGTACTCAGATATCAGGCTCTATCCATCGATGCCCTATGCGCACAAGTACGCAAATGCCGTCAATGAAAAGGGTATAATGGGTGCTCTTGGCAAGTTTATGTTCAGCGGTCGGACTGCCGGACAGGCAATCAGCACGGTAATCCGAGGGGGGAGGAGTGTGATCAACAAGGATATGATCGAAGCCATGAAGCTCCTTGTAGACGCTGAGATGAGGATGTTCAGGGGACTGAATATCAAAGCCGTTTTCTTGCAGAACATAGTAACGGACCTTCTCCTGGGACTTGGGATTAAAGACATATTCATCGCGTTCGCCAGTCATATTAAAGCCACTTATGGCGTTGACCCGGCATTCAACACTATGAATATGCCTCGTTTGGTTGATTTTCTTCAAGAATGCGGGATTAAAAATCCCATTGTGTGTTCGTCAATTAATAAAGCAGGGTATTTAATGTGTCCAAGCCGGGAGGAATACGAGAAAACTCTGGCGACCAAACAGTTCAGGCCTATGGCCATGTCAGTATTGGCATCCGGTGCTGTACCTGTGGATGAGGCCATTGACTATGTTTGCAAGCTCCCGAATATCCAAGGGATTGTTTTTGGGGCCTCATCCAAGATACATATTAGCGAGACGAGACAGATGATACTCTCCCGATGGGAGACAAGAACACTCCCCTGAATAGGCTCATGATTATCGTCATTATGACTACCGGGGCTTTTAAGGACAGTGGTTATCATAGGAAGGGACTAGGCACAACACTTGTTGGCCGCTGCACTTGTGAAGGTGACACATCACTGGTGTGCAGGTTCCAAATAGGGGAATCTAAGCAAGCTGCCAAATAGATAAAGGTGGAATAAATGATGAAAATTGAGAATCCAAGGGAGCAACAAGTTTCCTGATACTCATTTTTAGCATTTGGGATCTGATTCTGGCTGCTCGACTGATTCAGCTACCTGAAATGTCACAAATTCCGATAAAAACGTTACAATTTACATGATAGGTGGCACATATAAGCGGTTCAACTGATGGACAATAGATCAGTGTATGGCACATCCAGACAAGGCAGCTATTGTCCAGTTTTTGTACTGGAGAATTTTTGGATGTGGAGAGCAGCCCTTTTGTGGCAATTAGGCTCACTTTTGTCAATGCCCTGCAAAAGGGGAAACCCGAGTACTGATAGTATGTAACCATGTGTTGGCAAGTTTTAGATTAGAAATATAGAAAGGAAAAATGATAGTTTCAAATTCAACATTTATAATTTATAATTTAAGTGAACTGACTCAGGGGGGTAGATATGGAGTGTAATAATATTTCATTTTCAAAGACAAAAAGTTATCCTATTTTCGGACTAATCTTTGCCGTGATTATGTTTGCCCTTCTTTCAGCCTCTGAATGCCAAGCTGTTACTTTAACAATAACTGCAAATAATGGTTCAGTAACAGCCACTCCGGATAAAGCTGATTATAATATCGGTGAGGTCGTCGAGCTTATACCCAGACCGGATACAGGTTATTGCTTTACCGGCTGGGCAGGTGATGCGCATGGTAGAAGGCTTGTTCTAAACCTTACGATGGATAGCGATAAAGCCATCACCGCCAATTTCGATGCATGGCAGCCCCCGATAGGTATACCTACTCCGAGTTTTGGGATTGAAGAGACTTATCGGATGTACGATGTAGTTGAGAATAGGGGTGACTACACTTATTATGAAAGCCCCGGAGATGGGTATTATACTCATTATATAGACAATACAGATGAGGATTGTACCGATGTAGATAATCCCTATGGAACCGTTGATCTTCCAAGGGAAACTTTACCGTTCCAATCAACGAAGACACCCATCACTCAAAGTTTGTGGCTTCAGCCTGGAGCTGTTATGGAGGTACATGGCGGTCCCTACGTTTATCCAGGGAATGTACATCCTGATTATTCAGGTCCTTCCGTATATTCCAATGCCACAGAAGCTAAACCGGCCTTTATTAGAGGAGTTGATTCCCCAACAATGGGTGAGTTTATGTGGTTCGCAAGAGGTAATTATCTTATCATTGAGGGTTTTCAATTCAATACTACTCAAATATGGCCGTGGAGCGTATCAAGTGGGTTACCGGTTCTGAACCCTCAGTATATTTCGATTCGTAGTAACAATTTCACAGGAGGTTATGTTGCCCCAGCCTTTAGTGCGATCAAGACAGTCGGTTCTAGCGGTGGCATTGTGAATCATATAGTGATTTATGATAATGAAATCTCTTATTATGGTCAGTGGGACCATGAATACATGGAGTCAGGTGATGATGTTCTTGATACAATGGGAGTTATTGTTGGTACCAAATCAGAGTATATCTGGATTTTGGATAATCACATTCACCATAATGGCGGGGATTCAATCCATGTTGGTAACTCCGCTGACAGAACGTCGCGGTATATTTATATAGGCCGCAATCACATGCACGATGACAGGGAGAATGCTGTTGATATTAAGGAAGCTCAGGATGTCATCATATCCCAAAACACAATGCATGGTTATAGGGAATTAGGGAGAAACGATGATGGAACGATTTGTCATACTCATTTAGGGAACATGGCGGCTAACACTTGTCCTTACCATGTCTGGTGGATATTTAATGAGATGTATGATGCCTCTTACGCAGGTCATAGCGGATTAAGTGGGGATGAGATATATTTTATAGGGAATATTGTCCACGATATTCCACCTGAAGTACCGGATGCAGATATTCATTCCAAGATGTTCGTTTGTTCCGGTTTCACAAGCACAGAGAGGCACTATTATATTGGCAATACAATGTATAATGTGGAAGCTGGTATAATCTATACAATCGGGTCTTCTAATGCTTCAATATTAGTTGCCAATAATATATTTAACACTTTGTCTGAAGGAGTTGATAGCTACTGGAAAAAGCATATTTGGATGGATGAAAATCCTGATACGGCAACTTTATATAATAATTTGTTTTATCAAACAGGGACGGATGCGTTAATAGCTTGGGATAATACTACCTATACTCTTGCACAATTCCAGAGTGCTTATCCTGCGAATGGTTTAGGTTGTATAGAAGGTGATCCGAAATTTATAGATGTTGAAAACGATAATGTTCATTTGCAGTCAACAAGTCCTGCTATACATGCCGGAAAATCGTCTGGGGCCGTGGAGGATGCGTATGATCAATTTGAAACGTTGTACGGTATAGACATTAGAATGGACATAGAAGGGAAGCCGAGAACAGGAGCTTGGGATATTGGTGCTTATGAATATATTCTTAACGCTGTCACTGATCTGGCGGTTTCGGGAACCAGCCAGAATTCTGTGACTTCTTCATGGACTATGCCCAGTGATGATGGCCTTGCAAGTATGCCTTCTCGTTATGATATCAGATACGCTACCAGCCTGCTTACAGAGGATAACTGGGACACGGCCACACAGGTACAGGGCGAACCGATACCTGGTGATTTTGGTGACGGGCAGTCCTTTACCATAACGGGTTTGAATCCCGGCACACCCTATTATATTGCGATCAAGACAAGCAACGAGACTGGAAGCACTACTTCGCCGTTGTCTAATGTAATCTCAGGGACCACTGCAACTACTGGCAACCATGCCCCTGTGCTGGCGTTGATAGGCGATAAGCCGGCCATTGAGAACGAACTACTTACATTTACAATAAATGCTACAGACGCCGACGCAGGTGATACGATGACCTATTCAGCAACTAATACTCCGCCGGACGCCAGTTTTAATAAGACGACACATACCTTTGAATGGACACCAATGGACAGCCAGCACGGCACCTATCACGTAACCTTCCAGGTCAGTGACAGTTACATAACAGTTTCGGAGACTATCACGATCACGGTCACGGGCGTTCTGCCCACATTAACGATCTCATCGACGATTGGCGGCTCAACTATTCCATCGGGAGGATCCCACTCGTACAATGGGGGGACCCCGGTACATATCCAGGCGACTCCTACAGCCAATTATCACTTTGTGAGCTGGACAGGAGACCTCTCTGGCAGTAGCAATCCTGCGACAATCATCATGAACTCTGACAAGTCTGTCACAGCAAACTTCGCCGTCGATCAGCATACATTGACGACTTCCTCGACAAGCGGCGGCTCGGTAAGTACTCCAGGGGAAGGCCCCTTCCTGTACAATCATGGGACTGGTGTCTCGATCCAGGCGACGGCCGGTGGCAGTAGTTACTTTGTAAGCTGGACAGGAACGGCTGTAGCAGCAGATAAGGTTGCAAATCCGAATTCAGCCGGCACTACAGTCACAGTTGATGCAGACTATGCAATTCAGGCACTTTTTGGTGAGTCAGATGGAATTGCTCCAACGGTCACTAACTGCTTGCCATCTGACGACGACATTCAGGTGCCCTTGAACAGCCTCATAACTCTACACGTTACTGATACTTTAGGCGTTGCTGCCGGCAGCGTAACTATCACGCTCGACGGCGATACCATATACACCGGCGATACCTCAGAATACAGCAGCGCTAACGGCATTTGCCGCAGAGCCGGCACTCCAGCCAATTACACCTATGCCTACCAGTCGAGCCAGGTCTTTGACTTCGACCAGAGCAAGACGGTCACCGTAAATGCCGCAGATCTCGCCGGAAATGTAATGACCGAGTTGTCCTATTCCTTCACAACCGAGATGCGCTCGTTCGGTCAAAACAAGCAGGTCAGTTTAGGCTTAAATAATCTCAATAGTAGTAAACCCAAAACATTGTGTGACAGCAGCGGCAATATATGGGCAGTCTGGCACGCCGGGCCGGTCGGCAGCAGGAACATTTATGTAGGCAAACTCGCCGCAGGGGCGGATGCCTTCGGCAGCAGCGTCCCAATTAGAAGTAACAACTCCGACCAGGCGAATCCTGCTATCGCGCTGGGCACCGATGATAAGTTGTACGTTGTCTGGCAGGACAATAGGCAAGAAGACGACAATAATCAGGGAGAATGGGATATATACATATCAACCTCAGTTGGCGGAATAGACTGGTCAGAAGAGAGAAGGGTTAACGACCCGAATGAAGATAATCAGGTCAATCCTGCTATAATCATTGACGGCCAAACTCCGAATTATGCACACGTAGCCTGGCAAGACGACCGCTCAGGTAATCAGTATATCTGTATAGCTACATCGAGCGATAGTTTTGTAACAAAAACGGTTTCACAAGTAACGTCACATGCTTCCAACCAAACCACCCCGGCCATTGCAGTGGATTCGGCAAATACGGTCTACGTTCTCTGGACGGATGACAGAAATGCCTCTAATGATATCTACGGCGCAGCAAGCAGCGGCTGGACTAATGTAGCGATAGTAACAAAAGCGGCAAGTCAGTCAAGCCCTGCAATTGCCGTCGAATCGACCGGCTCGATTTTGCACATGCTGTGGGTCGATCAAACTGCAGGTAACAGCGGCATTTATTATGACTCTTCAAACGGCCTGAGCGGCTCATTGACCGGAACCAACATCATCGATGACGACGCCGTAGGCAAAGGGCAGTTCTCACCGGCGATCGCCGTTACCGGCAGCACAGGCGACAACCTGCAAGTCTTCACATGCTGGCATGATGAGCGGAATATCTCTGACAATACAGGCGATACAGATCTTTACATGGTGCAGACAAATTCCGGCGTCGGAATAAATGTTTTTGTAGGCGATGGAGGCACAAACTCAGACCAAATCGAGCCTGCAATGAGTATAGACCAGTACGGCTATCCGTATCTCGTGTGGGCCGACGACAGAAGTACGAATATGGAGATTTATTTTGCCGGAAGTATTTTCATGCAGCCATCCGCTTTGGTGTCAGCACTGACTACTGCTTCTTCGGGTGGAACTGTTGGAACCGACCCTGGAAGCATAACCGGCGTGGATGATGCTTCCGTAGTATTGCCCGCGGGGGCATGCCCATACGATGCAACCATTTCAATAACAAAAATCGATAACCAGAGCGAATATGGTTCACTGCCGTGTTTGAACGGCTATGACTTCGGCCCAAGTGGAATAACGTTCAACACACCGGTCACGATAACGATACCATACGCTGTGACAGGTGCCGCGGGTACATCTACGGTGTACTGGTACGATTCGCGTTCATGGTATAATCCACTAAGCCAGCAGGGGATAACAAACATCGAAAGGATAGTAATTACACCGAGTCTGCATGCACTCCGTTTCAAAACGACACACTTTACACCATTCTATGTTGTACTGGGAACTGCTACAGATACGGTTACTGACACTATTAGCATTAGTGATAGCGGTGGCGGTGGCGGTGGTGGCTGCTCACTGTCTCATTCTCAGGATGGAAGTATTCTCGAATATTTCCTTCCTTATGGGGCATTGGCGTTGTTTATGTTTATTCTCAAACGGAGAGATCGAAGATATAGAAAAGACTTTGGCAAAACGCCTTTATCATAAGTAGATTTGGACGTATCCTGGAATGGTAGGAGGCGTTCTCAGTTTTAGCTACGTTGTATTGGTAATGGCAACTTGTCCTGCTGACGGAGCAGCGGCAATTCAGGAATCCCGATTTTAAGTTCATCGCCAGGAAGCTTTTCCATCCCGTTCTTTTTTGATGGCCGTAATCTCTACGATCCCACCCATGTGCCTTACACAGGCATTGAGTATCATTGTGTGGGAAAAGCAACCGCAATTCTGAACCCATCGGCTGTAGAATCACATAATTGAGCAGAATCGGATATACCCCGAAAAGGAAAACACCATGCCCCTTGTGGAATCTCTTGCAACACCGATCGTATGGATCCTGGCTCTCTTGATCCTGGGATTGGTTTTAACGAGACATCTACGGAAGGAGCGTCGTTTCAGGATTGGCTTGTTTGTCATGCTTCTTGGGGTATTGTTACTGTTGAGTTTAAGTCTCAGGCCTATAGCCAACATTCTTGTATATTCTTTGGAATGCCAATACGATCCCGCTTCATCTGAAATCCTCAAGACACTCGATACTGTTGTCGTTTTAGGTGCCGGCTCGCATCCATCGGGCGGGCTGCGAACAGAGGCCGAACTCAACGGCACTACCTACTCTCGGTTGTACAACGGCGTGAAGGCGTTCAAGCAAAGTGATGCGAATTTGCTTGGACTCTGCGGCGGTCGCTCGATAGGAGATCCCGAAAGCGATGCAGAGGTAATGAAGGCAGTGGCTGTTTATATGGGTGTTTCCCCAGAAGAGATCCTGACAGAGACACAATCGAACGATACTATGGAAAACGCCGTTCGATTGGCTGAGTTACTCCCGGCAGGAAAGAAGAAATGCATCGGGCTCGTGACTTCTGCGACACACATGCTGCGTGCGGAAAAGGTGTTCAGAAAGCAATTTCCAGACCATACGATTGTGCCCGTCCCGACTAACTATATGTACGACAAAACAGTCTGGAGCGTCAATCAAACTATTCCTTCTGCCGGGGCCTTTGTGCAAAGCACTACTGCGCTTCACGAATGGATCGGCATTCTCTGGTACTCGATTCGGTACATGTAAACTTTTGCATCCGGGCATCGGCCTGGAACTACATAGAAACAAATCTGCACTCTATAAGAAAGCGGCGGGTTTTCTTGTTGATCACTATTTGTTTTAGATCCACAGTGGCTTTCTGTAGCACGGAATGTCCTAAGTATTTTTTTTGTGGAAACAGTGTTTGTCATTCCCGCGGAAGCGGGAATCCAGTTTTTTCACTCTGGTCCCCTGCTTTCGCAGGGGTGACATTGTGGGTACTTGCTTTCCGTAACAGGAACTGAAATAGATATAAGGTAGAACGAATTATGAAAATTGAGAATCAAAATCCGCGTCCGGTTATGATAGCCGCGATAACAGCAAGTTTCCTGATGCTCATTCTTGGCTTGGGGTATCGTGTTCTGGCTGCTCGACTTTCCGCTCCCCTGAACACCACTCCAATATCACAAGATGCCTTGAAATTATTACCGCTGCAAATTAGTGATTGGACAGGCCGGGAAGTGCCTCTGGACGAAGCCATTGTCCGTGCGACAGATACTGATGCGCACGTCAACCGCAGCTATTCACGAAACAATTCTTTGGAATTTGTCTCATTATACATCGCAACCGGCGTCAAAGCACGTGATCTGATGCCCCATCGCCCGGAGGTATGCTACACAGGGGCTGGCTGGACGCTCATTGATAAGGATTCACTGGAACTGCCCTTGAGTGATGGTACAGAGCTGTCGTGCAACATCATGCAGTTTTCACGCGGTACTTTGACCACAAAGAAAGTCGTCGTTCTGGATTATTATATTGTAGATGGACAGTATTCCAGCGATGTTTCTCTATTGCGATCAAAAGCGTGGCGAGGCTCCGGCACGGTTCGTTACGTTGCTCAAGTACAAATAGTCACTCCCATTTCACCGAATCAGACTGCCGATTCGGCTACTAAAACCGTAAGCACATTTGCTGTCGAATCCGCTTCGTTGATAGCCCAACTGTTCGAAAATGCCGAAGAGGATCAGCAATCGGATGATAGCGTTAATACCAACCGTGTATTTGAGGGAGCGGAGAATGGTTGAAAATCGTATTCGCCGGAGGCATGCTCTACAAATGTCCGGCAAAAAACAGATGCAGGATAAGTTCCTGATGCTTGTCTCAGTTACATTTGCTTTGCTGGCCGTAACTTTCTGGTCGTATTGGCCGATAATTGTGACCCTTTTCAAGGATTGGCAAGGAAGCGATGATTACTCTGCGGGCCAACTCGTTCCGCTGGTTGCAATATTTCTTGTCTGGCGTGAGAGAAAGAACCTTGGAAAATGCCTGCTAAAACCATGCTGGTCGGGTGGTATAGCCCTGCTCATATTGGCACAGGCAGGGCGGACTTATGGATTGCTGTTCATGTATGAGTCGGCGGAGCGATATTCGTTGGTACTGAATATAGCAGGCCTGGTTCTGATGGTCGCCGGCCGGCAGGTGTTTCGGCGTGTTTTATGGATCCTATTGATCCTTTTGCTTATGGTCCCTCTACCCGGACGCGTTCACAACATGATTAGTGGACCTTTGCAGAATATGGCTACAACGGGTGCGGTATTTCTTATGGAGGCATTCGGTATCAGGGTCAGCCAGCAGGGAAATGTCATGATGTTGAATCAGGATACCCCTCTGGCGGTCGCGGAGGCCTGCAGCGGCCTGCGGATGCTTACGGCCTTCGTTATTGTCGCTGCGTTCATCGCGTACATGGTGAAGCGTTCACGGCTCCAGAAAGCCATCCTGCTTGTATCGAGTATTCCCGTAGCGGTGATATGCAATATCGTGAGAATCTTTGTCACGGCGGTTCTCATGCTTAAGATCAGCTCGGAAGCGGCAGACAAATTCTTCCATGACTTTGCCGGCCTGGTCATGATGCCGATCGCTGTTTTGCTCATGTTCGGGGAGCTTTGGCTGATGGAAATGCTAACTTTGCCCGAATCCGACCAAGAACAGGATGAAGTAATAGCAAAAATCAAAAAAATCCCGGATAAAAACTGAGAGCTTCACTATTGGGACATGGACCATAAGTGCGTATCAAAAAAGAAGATATAAGTATCAGCATCCAATTCAAAATCCTCAACTTTAAAAAAAATGCACTTTTTTTGAAAAATTCTTCTTGACATAAAACGGTCTTTTTGATATCCTTATAGAAACAAGGAGCTAAGCGCCCTACAGAGGAGTAGTGCGCGGAGTAAAAAAAGATTGGTGAATAAGCTGATAATGAATGGCAAGAGAACCATTTTAGTCTTATTTGTGGTAATGGTATGTACGGTTTCTGCGTATGCCGATATGATGCCAGTGCCCACTGCGAGTGCTGAACGCGGGCAGTCGTCGTATGTCCCTTGCGTTCAGACCGATCTCCATTACGCAGATTTGTCAGGCACATTTAGTTATCCCAACATCCCCAATCTGGATTTATGGCCTGTCGGCCTTTTATCCGGGCCAATTGCGGATACCGGACAAACCCCTGAAATGCAGAATATTCGAAGCTTTACGGATGGCCCGGGCAGCTTTGCTTTATGCCTTTATGCCCTTATAGGCCTCGGTTTATGCCAGGCCGCTCCCTGGGTTAAAAAGCTATCCTTTGAATTCATTCCGGAATGGTATCACGATGGAGGTCCTTTCCAAATCGGCCACAGCCACGCCGTAACGCCGGAAACTCTCTACCCCACACCGGCCTGCTCTTTTGTTCAGCCAGCCTGCAAGGTGGAGTCTCATATACCATTATACAGCCAGAAGACAATTATGGCCCTCTGGCGAAAATCACAATTCACACCCGATGAAATAGCATCCCGGGGCCCTCCTAACATGTCCTAAGGAAAGATTCTCTCGCCCTGTTTATAGGAGCGGGAGCAATCATATCACTGATTGAGTATTTTACTCAATCGAACGGAGAAGTTATTAAATTGACATGTTAAGGATAAATAACAGTGAAAAAGATAATTCTTATTACAATAATATGTGCGTTTACAGCCGTGCCAGTTCTGGCTGATATGAACATCGCTCCGACGCTCGGTAGCTTAGACGTAGATTTTCGTACTACTGATTGGTCAGGAGCGTTAAACCAGACTAGCTTGACAGTTGGCAATGTGACAGCGACAGCCCTTCCAGCGGGAGCGCTACTCTACCAGGACTCTGATGATGGATTAGGTATTCTGGGCGGGGAGCCAGACGAGATCGACAAGAGTGAGCAGCTACGAATCGACATTGCTGGCGGAATGAGCCTTAATGCCTTGTGGCTAACGGACATTTTCTCCGCAGAAGATGGTGGCGACGGAGAAGAAGGAAGCGTCCTGATTACAGTAATAAGCCCGTCGTCTTCCTTCACATTGCCTTTTGCTGGCTATTGGCCACTGGGAACTAATAATGGCGAACTTTATGTACCCTTTGGTGCTACATATAACGTCACTACGTTGTTATTCTCTAGCGTTGATCAGATTAACGACGAGTACTCAGTTGCTGGTTTAGTAGTTCCGGTTCCCGGCGCCGTTCTGCTTGGTATCCTCGGTCTGAGTGCGGCTGGTATTAAATTGCGCAGGTTTGCATGAGCGGGCAATCGCTCAAATGATAAGACGATTGAGTAACGTACTCGATCGAACGGAGAAGTTATTAAACTGAAATGTTATGGAAGGATAAAAAACAATGAAAACAAAATTAATAATTCTGAGTATTTTGGCACTGTGCCTCAGCGTTTCACCTGCCACAGCAGCTCCGTGGGCAGCCCCGGCTCAGCCATTACAGGATGTCTTAGACAACATTACGTTAGTAACTGCGTCTAATCCGACAGGGGTCAGCACAGTCGATGTAACGACAGACTTTGAAGTCCCCGATGAACTGTGGAGTATGTCGGGGTCCGGCGGGGCTGTTGCCAGCCTTATTATCGAACTCGCGAGTTTCGCGCCGGAGAATATATTCGGTGTGTATGATCCAGGTACCCTTAACCGAGCCCCAATCTTTCTTGGAACCGCGGTACAAGGCGATGTGGCTCTCCTCAGCATACTAGCCGATGGCTCAATCAAAGTCAATGGGGTCGACAGCGGTTTGGATCTGACTAACAGTGCGCATGATTTCGGTTTCTACTTGGATTCGTCGTACTATACTGATGGTGGCATTTGGCATAGCAATTCACTCAATAATGCTGACCAGCAGGACCACATGTTTGCTTATCAGGGCACAGGGGATGAGATTCAAATTCCGACCCTCTCTGCCGGGCCTTGGGCAGATAACGAGTACGTTTTGGCGTTCGAAGATCTGACACTATCCGCTGCCGATTGGGATTATACCGACATGGTCGTCATGGTCGAATCCGTCGCACCAGTTCCGGTTCCTGGCGCTGTTCTGCTTGGTATCCTTGGTCTGAGTGCTGCTGGTATTAAATTGCGCAGGTTTGCATAAGAGCAATTGAATTAATTGCTCAATGAATGGGCAATCTGGTTATAGTGATTAGGTTTCTGGAGGAGGCGAAGTCTCGGTTGCATGGATGGGACTTCGCCAGCCAGGCCAGTAGCATTGATCTTCGTGGTGGAGTGATGAGCAGTTAACCTATCTTGGTTTGATGGGTTAATTGATTAAGTGCTATTACGCTGAATACAGAGGTTTTGTGTATTCTGTAATTGCACTAAACTCGTATTGTACGCGGAGATTTTCAAAGAAAAGAATTGAGCTTTTATCCTGATGTTCTTCAAGGAGAATCTGGAAATGATGTGTGAACAAGTCAGGGAGAGGAGGGTAGTTTGAGAAATTTAAGTATAATAGTATGTTTGTTATGCCTTTTTATAACAGTGCCGGCTTTGGCCGATCCGATGGTTGGGAACGGGCCAGGTTACGATGGAGGACAAGTCCATTGGGATCGTGTTTCGGGCTACTACCAAGGTCGGGGTGGCGAGTTCACGATATACTCAGACACCTCGCCGGGATCACGCGGCCTTCTGCTCTCAAACAGTGCGTATGATTCGTACACGAAGGGACGGGATGGTAATCTGGAGTCTTTCCAGACATTCTGCATGGAGGCCGGAGAATACGTTCGTCAACCAATGAATGCATGGGTCAGCGAATCATCTACTTCAATTCCCTACTCGTACGGTTCGGGCTCACATGCCTGGTGGGGTGGGGTCGCTGGTGTTGGGGATGACCTCGATTATGAAACAGCTTGGCTCTACACCCAGTTTGCCACGGGGAACCTGTTCGGGTATGACTTCAACGGCAGCGGCGGCTACGCCTCACTTACCCGAGCGCAGACTGGCTCGGCCCTCCAACGTCTCATCTGGAACATCGAGGGCGAGGATGGCGGCATAGGCGTTGCTTCCGGTTCGTCTTTCATGGATGTTACACTAACTGGCGATCAAGCGAAATTGATTGGCGAATGGCAGACCTTGTATGGCAGTTCCGGTTGGTCGGGCATTGGGGATGTCCGAATACTGCAGATGAAGACATCGTACGATTGCCGTGCACAGGACCAGCTATTTCTGGTTCCCGTTCCCGGTGCCATCCTGCTTGGCCTGCTTGGTCTTGGTGCGGCTGGTTTGAAGTTACGTAAATTTGCATGAGAGTCTTTGAAATGAACTGAGGATCTATTTTTGAATAGGTCATGGAGGTAAAGAGAAGATGAGAAAAGTACTATTTATTGCAGTAATGTGTGCGTTTATGTCGACACCGGCGTTGGCAGATCTGACCCCCATCGGCGAGCCGATAATTGGGGGCAGTTGGCAACATGCGGTTTCGGTGTCGGGTACCAACACCTATGACCTACTTGCGGCAAAGATGGCCACAACTGGGGATGAGTTTGAGAGCCCCTGGTTCTCGAATATTGGTGCAGCGGGATGGTCGGTGATCTTGGGCAGTCCGCAACTCAGTTCCTTTGGTGGAACTCAAAGGGCGGGAGGATGGACCTTCAACATACATTTTGATGGCGAGCTATCCGACCCCTTCACGTTCGACTTTGCGGGGTTCAGAGACGGTCAGAGCGATCCCTACCGATTCTCCCGTTGGGAATGGAGTGGATCGAGTTGGAACGTATACGCAACCAACAACTCCCCATACTGGATTCCGACGCGCGCTGAGGTGGTCCCCGTTCCGGGTGCAGTTCTGCTTGGTATGCTCGGCTTGGGTGCGGCTGGTTTGAAATTGCGTAAGTATGCGTGACGACGTCGCGCAGATATCTAAGGAGAAAGTTAAAACGTTAAGGGAGAGAGGATTGGAGAAAATATGATGAAACGATTATTGTTTATTGCGATCGTCTGTGCGTGTATAGCAATGCCGGTAATCGCAGATATAGTACCCTTAACCAGTGCAACGTCCACCAGCTTTCAGGATGCAGAGGTGGGTCCTGTCACGGCGCCGGAATCGGCCGATCATACGGCGTTATTAAGTAGTCTGGACGGCGTATGGGCTCCGGCAGTTGGCGGCACCGTTACGAACAACTACTATGCTACCGGCGCGAATCCGCAATGGTGGGATGCAGTCTCTCTGAACTTCGATCTTAGCGGCGTGGGTGTGGGCAATATCGTGTCGGCGGAACTTGCGTTTTACACCCAGCAGGGAACTCTTACCTCGAGCTGGCACCATTACGCAGTTCTCGAGGGTGCGATGAACTCATCGCTGGAAGATGACAATACGCCTTATAACAATCCTGCGCCCGTTGTTGACTTCGGAAATCACGGCAACAACGGCATAGTCGGTTGGCTCACCGCTCCCATTCCCATGGCCTGGATCACCGGAGACAGCTTCGATGTGACTCTGCGGCTGTGGAATGCTCGAATCGACCAGGTTCAGCTTGTGGCGAATGTTGTGCCGGTCCCCGGTGCCGTTCTGCTTGGTTTGCTTGGCTTGAGTGTAGCGGGTATTAAATTGCGTAAGTTTGCATAAGTACCGTTAGATAATTGTATATTTATCAGAAACTAAATTGAGAGTGAAGCTTCTCTAAAGAGGCTTCGCTGGCCGTTATTCATGAGGAATATCGGTATAGAGATGATGGGAGAATTATGAAAAGGTTAATGTTTATTGCAATAGTCTGTGCGTTTGTAGCAGTTCCGGTTCGGGCAGACCTCTTCAGTGAGGATTTCGAGAGTGGCCTCGGTGCATGGACCGGCTTTTCCGGCCAAATAGTCGCTAATCCTATTGGCGCTGGCAATACGCTGAATTTTAGATCGGTTTATGCTGGTGGCGATACGTTCACTAGTGTGGGCATTGCTCTTACTCCCGGTCAGTCGTACAGTGTTTCATTCGACTATCTTGGTGTTCCTGGGCAGGGAACCCCTGGGGACCTCGGTGGTTATGCCGGACTCTCTGAGGGTACTACTCCAGGGAATCCGGGGTCACACATGTGGTACTACGGCACCGGCTCTGTCAGTGGTGCTGCGGCTGTTCTAGTAGATGATGGTGCATGGCATCGTTACACCTACAATTTCACAGCCCCCGTGGTGGGTAACGCCGGAAGTTTTAGTGTCATCCATCTGATGTTTGAGGATTTCTCTGGGTCGGGTGGCGTTGCTGGCGATGCATACTTTGACAACATCAGCCTTGTCCCCGTTCCCGGTGCGGTTCTGCTGGGCATCCTCGGCTTGAGTGCGGCAGGAATTAAGTTACGTAAATTTGCATGAGAGGTTTTGAAAAGAACTGAGGATCTATTTTTTAATAGGTCATGGAGGTTAAAAGAAAATGAAAAGAATAGCGTTAATTACGATAGTCTGTGCATTTGTGGCGATGCCGGCACGTGGTGATCTCATTACTGACGGCGACTTTTCTGCCTGGAATTTTGGATCTCAAAATTTTGGATCTGGTACAGCAACCGTGACAAGAGAGGCCTCAGGTGGAAATCCTGGTGCACGACTCAGAATTACGACTGTTACTGGGGGTACTGTCTATGGGATAGCAAATAAGGCAGACTATTCAACTGCTCTTCCACTGGCAGATACCCCATTTGAACTTCAACTAGATGTCTTAAGTGGGCCGGGAGCGCATAATCAAGGGCAAGGAATACAGCTTCTCGTTGAGCAAGATTCCAGTATTTATGCTTATCCCCTTGGTGTTACATGGTACCCGCTTTATTGGGACACTCTAACTTTTTCGGGCACATTCACTGAGAGTTCTTTTTCACTATGGAGTGGCTCAGGACCAGCTACACCTGATTTCGGGGGAGGAACTACTACTCTCTTTGGTTTTGCAGCGGGCAACTCGAACAGCGGCACTTTAACTCAATATTATGACAATTTTAGTCTAGAGATAAATCCCGTACCCGTACCAGGAGCTATCCTGCTGGGCCTGCTGGGCTTGAGTGTCGCTGGCATTAAATTGCGTAAATTTGCATGATAGCCCTATATCGGGCAATCATGCAGTCAAAGAGTGATAGTAGCGATAAGACTGGAGGAGGCGAAGCCCTTTAATACAGGGCTTCGCCCCATGTTTTTGTCTTTGCGAAGGATTGGTTGGTACTTAACTTGTCATAGTTATTTATCAACCTTTATTAAATATATATACTCAAATTGACTGATTTTTGTTATCCTGAGTGTAATGAAGGATATATTAATCTTAAATCTATGAACAAGTCAGGGAGGATGAATAAAATGAGAAAACTAATAACATTTTGTGCCGCGGCAGTTCTAATTCTGACCGCCGGCAGTGCTCATGCCGATATGACAGTCATTGATTTTGAATCTTTGGATATTGGAACAGTCGTTGACGACCAGTTCTCATATCTCGGGGCCGACTTTAACGGTGACGCAACAGTTACTGGTTTTCTTTCCTCCTCATTTCCCCTTCTTCCAGAAAGTTCCAAGGTAATTTTTAACTCCCCCAGCTACGACTTAACAAGAGTTGATGCTGTCGGTCCAGAATGGATGATGGCTGGCGGCCATGTGACAGGAACAGATATTGTGATTTTGACAGCGTATGACTCCTCTGACACCCCATTGATAACCGACTCAACTGGTGGAGATAACACTTTTAACAAGGACAAACCCAATACAACAAACATGTTACTAAGTGTCAGTGCTCCAAATATCGCTTATGTGAAATTCAGTATTATTAATAGTGGTACTACTTTCACGGTTGATGACTTTACTTTTAATCCGGTTCCCGTTCCGGCAGCCGTTCTGCTTGGTATGCTCGGCTTGAGTGTTGCCGGGATGAAATTGCGTAAATTTTCATAATAGCCCTTTGACAGGCAATCATACGATTCATTGAGAAGAGACTTACAGATGAACCCACGCTAAAAGGGGCTTCGCTGGGCAGATTGTTCATTTTAGCAGCGAAGCGGAGTCGAGACACGAAACGAAGTGAAGAGCCTCGAAGGGAAATCTGGATTCTGACTAAACTTGTTTTCGTTCGCAGCCAGATCTCTCCACTTCAGGCTGCTCCGCAGCCCTCCGGTCGAGATGACAAAGGCGCAGATTTTAATCACAATTGATATTGCACGCCGCTAAAACCGGTCACAAACAGATCGATTTGTTAACAATTTTACCTTGTTAACTGCATTTATTCATGTTAAACTGGCTAAAGTTCACAAATAGATATAAGTCTGTGATATTCCAAAGGAGATTCGTCATGCTCAAAAGGAACAGATGCGCGAAGATCAACGTAAAAGTGCTTATCATCCTGATAATTGTCACGGTAGCACTTGGAGCCTCTTTATTTGCAGCTCGTCAGATACGGAGAACCCTTCTCTCTAAAATGTCACTAAACGCGGGGAACGCTGCTTTTGAAAAAGAGGACTGGGAGACTGCCTATAAAAACTTCCAGGAGTACCTCGGCAGAAATCCCGATGATATTGAAATCCTTAAGAAGTACGCAAAAGCACGTATGTCCGTCCGGCCGCTCGAAGGCCCAAACATCATGCAGGCTGTCGCGGGCTATCGTCGTATCCTGCAACTGGACCCTTCCGACGAGACCGTCTATGACGAATTAATCAAACTCTACGCCGGCACAGGCCAATTCCAAGAACTGGCCTACATCGCCCGCAAACGGATAGAAGATGTCCCGAATGACCGAAAAGCCACACTGAAGCTCGCTGAAGCGTTATTCCGCCTAAACAAAAAGGAGGAGGCTCAAGAAAAACTTAAGGAACTCATAGATGGCCTTGATGCGCTTCTTCCGGAGAAGCATATCGAAGAATATGTGCGGGCTTGTGGACTGATGAGCCAGATAATCCTCGCCGATCCCACCGAAGATAAAACGAAAGCCATGGAATGGCTCAACCAAGCTATAGACTACGCCCCGGAATCCGTTGAGGCACTGGCCTCTCGCGCACAATTCTACCGCGTATCATCTCAGATTCCGGGCCAAAGCACACAAGATGCAAAAGACAAGTTGACGCTCACTCGCAAGGATCTTGAGAAAACAGATGCTCTGGGTACGGAAGACCCTCGCATTCGCTTATTCCTGGCTGAAGAATGGATCGCCCACGGCGAGCTTGACTTGGCTGATGCCGAACTGCAGGCTGCTGAGAGTCTTGTTAAGAATCTTCCGCAGGAAAAGCTGGAGGAGTACTTTTTCGACATACATGACTGGACCATTGCAAGATTCCTATTGGCTTCGCGACTGGCGGGACTTAAGGGGGCTACAACAAAAGCTGTCTCTCTGGTTGATGAAGCACTGGAAAAGCTGATAGAAAGAAGACATAGAGCCCGGATTCTTCCTATGGCTATCATGCTTTATGTTGCTGATGCAAACAGAGTTTCGGATGCGAATGAGTGTCTGGATGAATATGTCGACGCCATTTATACACAACAAGGCCAGTCAGTGAACAGGCAGATGCTGCCTTACCTACAGGCCCTGGTGGCAAGAGGTTATGGCGATCAGTACGGCGTCATCAATGCCCTGCAGCCATTCGTTACGAGCGGTGCCTCGATTCCCGAAGTGTGGCGGCTGCTGGTAGAGGCCTTTATCCGAACAGACCAGAGCAAGCGGGCGATAAGCGCCCTGATCCAGTATCTTCGCCTTATTCCTCGAGACCCGGTAATGACATTGCAGTTGGCAAAGGAGTATGTCAAGCTGGGAGATTGGAACAAGGCATTTGAGAAAGCGAAAATAGCAGAGTCTCTGAATCCCACGGACGTTGACGCCAAAATGCTTCGCATTGAGGCGAGTATCAATATCTCGGCGGGGGACCTGGAGGACAACACGCCGAATCTCCAGTCTTTAGCAAACGAATTAATAAAACTGCGTACGGAGCGTCCCGATCGTGTTGATATCCGCATATTGCAGGCGATCGTTGCCATTCACCTTGAAGAACCTAATACGGCTGAAAAGGAGTTGAAGCTGGCCATCGAACAGTGCGCCGAACCGCTCAGGGCTGAGATCCAACTTATCAATTTCTATAGCCGGGCCAAACGGATGGACGAGGCAATCAGCACCTGCAAGAATGCTTGTGATCTACATCCCGAGATAGCGGAGCCCTGGCTTACTCTATCGAATCTTCATGTGGTCAATACAGATTATGACTTAGCCCGCAATTGCCTCACAAAAGCACTGGATACTGTTGTCGAAGGAAGGGGCAAGCGGTCTATATCGATGAAGCTTGCCTTGCTAGAGCTTATGCATGGGGATCGAGGTGAGGGAATAAGCATTTTAAGTGATATGGCAGCACAGAATAAACTGGATATCCGCGCTCGCACACTGCTTCTGGCTACCCGTGAAATACAGGAGAACCGGCCACCAAACCCAAATATCAATAAGGACTGGCCAACACCCGAACAACTGATCGGCGAATTGAAAACGGCCGAGGGAGACAGCGGGCTTCAATGGCGTCTGAGTCAGGCGAGAGTATGGCTGGAATCCGATGAATGGAAATCGAAACAGCAGGATATTACCGGCTACCTTCAATACTGCATCGATGCGGATCCCCAATGGCCAGCACCTGTACTGCGGATGGCTAATATGTATGAGAAGTTGAACGATCTTAGGCGTGTCGAAGATATATGCCGCCAGGCGCTGGTCCGCAATCCTTCGGCGACGGATATCGCAGCAAAATTAGTGACCATCCTTGGAAAACAAGGCCGTTTGTCGGAGGCCGAGAAGATGCTCGAGCAGACTAAATTGGATGCCCGGTTCACCAGTGCTTTGAATATCGAAACGGCCCTGCAAACGGGGGATTTTTCCAGCGCAATCGGCAAGTTGGAGGACCTCGGGGACGACCAGAATGCAAGATCACTAATCCTTCTGGCGAAACTAAAATACCAGCAAAACAAAGCGGATGTCAACGATGCCCTAAAGCTCCTGGACGATGCCGAAGAGAAAACACCGGGCTCGCCGGCGATAATAGCGGCGAGAGTATTGATCTTGAAAGCAGAAGGTCAAGACGAAGAGGTGCAGCGAATCCTTAATAAGTATGTAGTCGATAGCAATTCCTTCGGTGCCTACATGATGCGGGCGGGATACCTGGCCAATGACGGTGAACTTGATCGTGCCGAGCAGGATTACAGGAAGTTGACAACCTTCGCCGAGCAACAAGGCGGCGCAGTAGGTTATGAACTATTGGGCAACTTCTACGCCAATCCCAAGAATGAGAAACTCGATAAAGCCATAGAGACACTTGAAGAGGGTTTGAAGGCGTATCCTGAGAATTTGAGATTGAAGCGAGGGCTGATGAAGCTGTTGTTCATTCGTGCCAAAGCTCAAGATAATGCCCAGGACAAAGAAAGGGCAATTGAAATCCTTTCAGCACTTGAAGAACAACTGCCGGAGGATCCTGATTTGATGAAGCTCCGGGCTCTGCAATTGTTTGAGGATTCGACACCAGAATCACTCAAGGCCGCCAGAAGTAAGCTGGAAGATGTTATCAAATCGGAACCGACTGCGATTGATGTCCATCTTACGCTGATTCGTATGGCTATGCATGAGAAAGAATACGAGAACGCCCGTAATTATGCTATTCGTGCTCTCGGCTCCAATCCCAACAATTCGGCATTGCTGTCGGCCAGGGGCAGGGCGGAGCTTGCGCTCGAGAATAATCAAATGGCCGCTGAGCTGGCCAAACTTGTTCTTCAAAAAGATCCGAACAGCACTGAAGCCCGTGATGTGCTCGTGTCGGCCGCGATAAAGAGCGAGGATCGCAGCCTCCTTGAACAAGCCCGGACACTGATTGAATCCGGACTCGGCAGCGGCCCGGCAGACGAACAACTGCTAATTTCTCGGGCACGTGTCATGGTTGGACTCAAAAGTCCTCAGATAGCCATTCCTGAACTGAAGACCTATTGCCAGACAGGAAGCGGCAGTGTTTACGCCCTCGTGACACTTGCGGACCTGTATCGTCTCAGCGGCGACATGGACCAGGCAAAATCCTGGATTGAGCAGGCAGAGCAGATAGCTCCGAACAGTCAAACTGCACTCCATGCCCGATTTTTATGGCTGGTAGCTCAAGAACGATATAAGGAACTCGAAAATATCAGTTCTGCATATATTTCGGCAAAAGAGCACAATCCAACGACAGTCCTGACAGCCGCATTGGTCTTAACAACACTGGACTCGATGACACTCAAAAAAGAAGGATTGAAGCTTTATGATCATGCTGCTACACTGTCACCACTCCCGAAAGATGCGCGACTGGGCTTGGCATCCACCCTCTACCAGACAGGAGATACCGAACGCGCAAAGAATGCCTACCAGGAGCTGCTCAAGCAGTACCCAAATGACATACAAAGCCTCAACGACCTTGCCTGGATTCTCCAGGAGCACGATCAAGACTACGAAGCCGCGCTTGATCTTGCGAATAAAGGTTTAAGAAATCAACCGGATGAACCGCATCTACTTGATACGAGAGGAACGATTCTATCAAATATGCCGAACCGGCTTACCGATGCGAAAAGAGACTTTCAAAGGCTTGTAGATTTAGCAGATTTAACACCCGCCGATACTCCCCGGCAGGCAAAAGCCCTTCTACAACTGGGCCGCATTTGTGCAAAACTCAATGAACTTGATCAAGCGAAACAGCACCTGGAGAGGGCGCTGGAAATTGATCGGAAAATCAATATATTCACACCTGACGAACGAACGGAGATCAAAAAAATTCTCCAGTAAAGTGGATAACATCCCTAACAGGCGTAGCGAATCCGGCTAACTAATCACGCTGAAGTACAATCAGTCCTACTCTGAGATTTCTGAAATTGAAAACTCGGACCTGAATTCTTTCGAAAGTTATAAAGCGTATTTATATGGAAAATCGAAATCCAGAATCACAAAGTACAGTAAGAATCTTTGTGGTGATTTTACTTATGCTACTGTGTTGTGGGGGAGCCTTTGCGCTGGAGCCTGATGAGATTCTGGTTATAGCAAATAAGGATATAGCAGAATCCATGCGCCTTGCTCAATACTACTGCGCACAACGCGGCGTGCCTGATAAAAATATTCTCGCATTGCCCTTAGGTAAGGACTTTAAAGACACGATCAGTAGGGATAATTACGATAAGCAACTTGTTGAGCCGATTCGTAAGAAATTCTTTACTGAGAGACTCGTAGGAGAAATTAAATGCCTGCTTACGATTTACGGTGTGCCCATAAAAGTGGGAGGACGAGGTGTCTTAGAGGATCAGAAAGGTAAGCTAAAAGAATTGAGCAGACTGGCTGAACAAGAAAAAACAATTCTGGAGAGATTGAAGCAGGCTGGTTTGACGGACTCGGCAGAGCACAAACAAGTCAATGGACGGCTGGCTCAGTTACAACTTACAATTGATCGTATCAACGGCAAAGAAACACATGCCTCAGTGGATAGCGAGTTGTCGCTGGTCTTATTCGATTCATACGATCTATATCGTTGGCAGCCGAATATGCTCAAAGATGAAGTAAGAAGCCAAAACTCAATAACGCTAATGGTAAGTCGTCTCGACGGGCCGGATTATGATATAATCAAAGGCCTCGTCGACAAAGCAATAACAGCAGAAAAAAAGGGGCTGAAAGGTATCGCTTACATTGATTCTCGGGGTATTGTAAGCAGGGATATGTACGGTCATTTTGACCAGTCTTTGCGCAATTTAGCAGCCTTTACAAAATCCGAGACGGAAATCTGCGTTATTGAAGAGCAAGCAGCAAAACTTTTTGCACCCGGTACTTGTCCCCAAACAGCTATCTACTGTGGCTGGTACAGTGTCAAGAAATATGTAGATGCCTTCGATTTTGTCGACGGGGCAATAGGGTACCACATTGCCAGCTTTGAAGCTGTCAGCCTTCGCGATCCGAACAGTAGTCAATGGTGCCCATCAATGCTCATGGATGGAATAACCGCAACATTAGGGCCGGTGGCGGAACCTTATCTTCATACATTTCCGGAACCAAGAGCGTTCTTCCCGAAACTATACGAAGGCAACTGCCTTGTTGAGGCATACTATCGCACAAAGCCAGTCAATTCGTGGCAAATGCTCCTGATAGGTGATCCGTTGTACAGACCATTCAAAACATTTCCTCAGAAGAAAAACTAACATAGTTTAGTGAACGAATCGTTATGATTGGAAACTGACCTGCTCGTGAGCGTAAACAGCATAATCGATCAATCATTAATTGGCCGAAGAACTGATTTGACCAGGTTAAATTTTCTCTAAAGGATATTTTTATGAAGATACTTAATGTAGTTGGTGCCCGGCCAAATTTCATGAAAATAGCCCCGTTGATGGCTGAGTACAGCCGACACGAGGACATTCATGCTATCCTTATCCATACGGGGCAGCACTATGATGAAATAATGAGCAAGCTGTTCTTCAACGAACTCGGGATCCCGGAACCCGATATCAATCTTGAGGTCGGTTCTGGCAGCCACGCCGTACAGACGGCTGAGATAATGAAGGCATTTGAACCAGTTGTCCTCGAACATAAGCCGGATGCCGTCCTGGTTGTTGGTGATGTTAACAGTACAATTGCGTGCGGATTAGTCGCCGTCAAGCTCGGCGTGAAACTTATCCATGTAGAAGCGGGATTACGCAGCGGCGACAGAACTATGCCGGAAGAAATAAACCGAGTATTGACGGATTCGATCAGCGATCTGCTTTTCTGTACAGAGCAAAGCGGTGTGAATAACCTTCTCAGAGAGGGAATCTCACCAAAAAGAATCCACATGGTCGGCCATGTAATGATTGATACTCTGCTAAAAAATAAGGAAAAAGCCAAGAAGTCAAATATCTTAAATATCTTAAATCTTGATGGGGATGATTTTGCAGTCCTTACTCTGCACCGTCCCTCAAATGTCGATGATCCGGTTATTTTTGGCAGAATTCTTGATGCCCTTACAATCATACAGAACGATATGCCTGTAATTTTCCCCATCCATCCCCGGACACGAAAGAACCTGGTTTCCTGCTCGCTCGGTAAACGTCTCGAAGAAATGCCCGGTTTTCGTCTTACTGATCCTCTTGGGTACCTTGACTTCCTTAAATTGATGTCCAATGCAAAAGTGGTTCTGACTGACTCGGGCGGTATTCAGGAAGAAACAACAGTGCTCAAAGTTCCGTGTATCACTCTGCGAGAGAATACGGAGCGGCCGATTACAGCAGAGATCGGCACGAATCAGATTGTTGGCACAGATCCACAGAAGATTCTCGCTGCATATCGTAACGCTACCAGTGGAAATTGGAGAGAGCCACAGATTCCTCCGCTTTGGGATGGAAAGGCTGCAAAGAGGATTGTGGAAATCATTGTTAAGTCAATTTAAAACGGAACAATCCCGCCATCCTAAACGGGTTCTACCCGGAGCGTTATAATACTCCCCGACCGGTCCCAGTTCTGCGGATTGAGCATATGAACATGAAAGCCGATTTCATAGATCTTATCCGTCGACACAAATGTTTTCGCAATCACAGTCTTTTCTGAATCTGCCAGGCCCAGCGTAACCGGCTCATAGGTAGAAATCCGGCCCACATCGGTAGGGCCGATCACCGTACCGGCTACGAGCTTCTGCTTTAATCCCGGTTCGCTTTGTCCGTTGATGGAAACCAGAGTGAACTTCAGGGCGATTGCCCCATAATCGCGTATATCAGTCCCCACCAAACTTCCACTTCCCCCTTCGCCGCTTGAGACGAAGTCCAGCGAGCAACTGCCGGGATTATTGCTCGGAAAATAGATGTCGAATTCGACGCCCTGACTAGCCAGAATCCTTTTATCCTTCACACGAGCCCCGCTGCTATTCGAACTGTGCCAGTCCAGCAAAACGAGCTGCTTTTCGGACAACGTCAAAATCCGGCCAAGCCTGCTCCGCCCCGGTTCGCCCATACCGCCCGGTTTCTCCGAGCTGCGCACCGAAATATCTTCAATCCACCCCCCGTGGACACTTCGCAACTTTTTCATCTTCTGCCATTCAAGCTGTCTTTGCTCTGGCGTAAGATCAGAGTCCTTCTGAACAGTGGAGTTATTTTTTGGGCCACTCAAGACAGGTGCACAACCGCAAACAAACACAACTGCGACGATTGCAACGACAGCAAACAAACACAGCATCATTATTATGCGATAATTCATTTATGCTTCCTGTATTTATCTTCCCATCACAACCAAGCTGGTAATCAGCATGTAAAACAGGCAAATCCTGATGACGATAGCAGGACAGCGTTTTTGACTACGCCCGGCAGGATTCGAACCTGCGACCTTCGGTTTAGGAAACCGACGCTCTATCCTACTGAGCTACGAGCGCTTTAATCTTAACTCATTGCACTATAACGACTTCCTACAGAAGCTGTCAATCCTTTTTTCCGCTCCGAAAGGGGACGTACCAAAACGTACCAATTTTTGACGCAAGCCCCGGGCAGCTTTCTGAATCCTTTGGCATTGGTCATCACGATATAAACCGAATCATACTCGACCTCAAACCAAAGCGCAAGTTCTATTTCCCAAAATTAGTTTCTTTTTGTTTGGCTTTGAATTGGCTTTGTTTTTTCGCCACCCAAAACCGCAAAAATCTTTATAACCCCTTTTTATATAGATATATACGTTCATTTCGGCCTTTCGCAAATTGGGTTTGTTTTTTCAAATTAAGCACAATTTTTCGTCGTTTTCTACTCATTTTCACCTGTTTTTTTCATTATTCTGCCTTTTTTTCTTCTACATTTCTCAATTCTACATTCTAAATTCTCAATTCATAACATACGAAATACGAATTCGTTAACTATTATACGAATCTAAACATATAAAGGCGGGCAAATTCCGTCATATTCTAAGAAAATCTCCGTGACTCGCCGCATGTCAATTAACCGCAGAGAACGCAGAGAACGCAGAGCATTAGTCAATAGTAAATCGTAAATAGTAAATGGCGAGGTCTCCGTGAGACGGCGGCCTTTATTCGTAGTGCGTGCTGCGTACTGTGTACTGCGTGTTGTGGATAGCGTTTTTGCCCTGTTTTATGCTTTTTTAACTTCATAATTGGACATTGCCTGTTCGATATTGGATATTAACAGAATTTTGCGTATTGCGTGCTGTGGATAGGATTTTATGATGCTCGATTGGAGCCTAATTCTCTAATTCAATAATCAGTCAATCACTCTAAACGGTCTGACCAACCATTGCAAACCTTGTGTTTTTGTCTTATTTTAGGTAATTCAACAAACCGGTTACGTATAGGTTGCTTCTTCTATGCGGGTACGGAACAACGTAGTAGTTTGACTGCATCAATTACGTGAGCTATGCCGTCTTCATATTCTATGTATTTTATTACCTGAAATACACTGGGTATACCAAGAGCCATAAGAGAAACAAATCCTTCTCCAGTTTGCAGATCATGCTTCGTGTGGTCAGGGTTTTTGTAAGCGATTGGCACGACCCTGTTACTATCTATCTCTCTGAAGCAGATAATAATGGGAATGCCCTTGACTTCGGCAATCTGCATTTCGATACCAAGTCCGGTGGATGGATAACTTGCTTCCGCAATTATCACATCTGAATTTTCGACCATTCGTCTATCCCACAGATAACACAATTTGGCCTTCTCGTATGGTGGTTTGCTTGCCAACTGTGGATCGCTGTGTATAAGAGCATACTGGACGGAATGCCCCTCATTATCAGATAACTGCCCCGCCAATTGATGAATGTACAAAGTATATTCTTCAAAAGAATCCCGCGGGACATGGGTAAGGCCGCAACCAATATAGATGTTCATCTAATTAGCTCCTCTTACGTTTGGGACGAGGAATTGATACCCTGTAATTTCCGATGCGATTTCATCCAGAAACTGCTCCGGCGCTTGCTGGATAAACTCACTCAGCAGCCAGTTCTTTTGACTGGAAAGAAAACTGGCCAGTTCGAGTGGCTTATAGCGACATAACTCGCTCAATCGATGCATCGCAGCGAGCATAATTATAGGGGTAAATCTAGAGAGAATTCTTGGCCCTGATGTTTTAACTCGTAAATACCACAACGTTTGGGTCCCATTTATATAGAATAGGCTTACCCTGAGCTTCCGATGCAGTACTTTCAGATTATTCAAGTCACTTTTTGTTGGAGTCTTTGGCCGGGAAAAGTCTACTTCTTCTTCTTTGGTAGACTTGATCTTAATCACGCCTTGTTCTTTTGAATCCAAGGCGAAGGCAGGCGGCATACGGTTAACAACATGCATATTAGAGAAGTCTTCTGAAAGCGTCGCCCGGAATGATGCTTTCTTTGTTGACTTATTTACGACATATTTACAGTCTTTGACCGGAATAAACATACCTGTTTGGGACGGAAACGTAAGGCAGTATGTCCGATGAATACAGGGAAGATTAAACAGAAGCTCTTGTAGGCTATGCGTATTTATCGCCTCACCTTCGCCAAGGTAAGTGGATAAAGATGGAAGAATACCGGCGTTCATTATCTTGACACCCTCATTTGTGATGCTAATTTTGCTCGTTTGGCTTCGCATGTTATGCGACTTGACGCCATGATTTTTAACAAAGGGAATTTTCTTTGCCGTCAGGAGTGCCTTGACTGCATTCATAAACGAGTAGTAGTGAAGAAGCGGCGAGGACTGAGTAGGAAGGCCGAGCGAAGCATGATGGAATTCCCATGCTTGATCCCAATAGAATAGGGCTTCATTTTGCTTTTCTTTCTTAAGCCACAGGCTGACAAATTCCCAGGGACTTCGTGTTAGTACAGTTCGCGAACTTAGTAACGGACCGACTATCGCTTTATGGGGCCTCAACAAGCGGCCTTTGAGCTTGATAGGTACGATGTCATTCATTGTTCATTCGAGTGATGAAGTATCCTGAAACCTGACAACAAATTATATGGTTTCCGCATAACATCCCGAACTTATCGTCATTCAGATGAGTGCCATGCCGGTAACTAATCAACTAGAAGGATGTTCTCGCTATCAATATATCGGCCATTTCCAAGACCAACATTAGTTATACTCACCCCAAATAACGGTGTACTCAACCATTGCAAACCTTGTGTTTTTGCCTGATTTAGGGCAATTCAACAAACCGGTTACATATAGGTCGCGTTTTCTGGGTGTGCTTGGGTACGTGATTTTTTTGACAATCCCTCTCCTGTCGAGTAGATTTCGCGTAGCGGTTACGTGGACAGTGAAACAACAAAAAGTTTTTCCAATAAGACTAAGAAGTGGGAGCAGTAGACAGCTCTGAACCTGGCCAGGGATTTCGCCATCGGATCCGTTTCCATTGTTTCGGTCCCTTCTATGAGCCTAACGCCTGAGAACATCGGCTTGCGGAAGCGAAGCTGTAGCTGGTCCGCGTGGAGGGCGTTGTTAGCTTTCTCCTACCGCTTTGGTCCTCCTGTACCATCCAGTGGGTAGCCATCCTCTATTTCATGCAATAGGACGTCATTGTTTCTCTTTACAGTGGTTGCTCTGACCCACTTGTCTCCGATTAATTTGTATTGCAAATCCTGGAACCATGCGCCATTTCTTCCCGTTACATTGATGGCGTAACTCAGGCTCTGGCTACCATGAAGTTTCCAATTCTTTATAATTACAGTTTGATGTGGGCCAATATTAAATGGGCCAAGCTTGTTCAGAACGGTGAAAAAGCTCTCGCTAGGTGGAACGCCTCTCCTCTCGAATTCGTGTTGCATCTCCAAGTCTACTATATTCAGAGAAACGTCATATAGTGGATAGTCGCCTCCATTACTTATTGCCAACAAGGCCTCTGAGCTTGATGGTTTAAGTCCTGAAAGAGCTACTTTGGTAAAGCCTTCACCAGTAACCTGCCTGAGAGTCTCCTCTGCCTTAACGCGCATTTCTCGCTCGAACGCTGCTTGTGCACGCTCCGCTTGGATATTCTTGGCCATTGCTATGATTGAAGAGAGCACGATAATTGCAGCGACTATTTTCGCCGCCTTGCTGCTCTTCTTATCAGCAAGTGCGATCCAAAAAGCTCCAAGAACGGTTAGTGCCGAGAGGGAATAAGATAGCCAACTCATTTTGCCTCAGATCATAAAAGCTAACAGTGTATATATGGTTTCCGTATAACATCCCGAACTTCTCGTCCTTCAGTCGTGGTGTGGCTCTCAACTGCTGTTTCATCCAACGATACAGCAATCTCCACAATTTATCAAGCTAAACTTACTCCTGACTCCGGCTTGTCTTTAGAAAACATCCCTTATTAAATCGACAGTCCTCAGAATTGCTCTTGAATCCGTTAAAGCAAGAGAATATTATACTTCATTGATTTAAAATATGATTTAAATAAGGAGACAATGATGAACATGAGTATGACCTTCATTACAGTAATAAGGACAATATTATGACCGGGCCGGCAATATAAATATATGGAGTATCTCGATATGCACCAGAGCGGCACGCATTTTACACGACGCGAGTTCATGGCGGCCACTTGAATAACACTTCTTGGCGCGGCAGCGGCAGGCTCCGCGGCCGAAAGGAAGGACGATATTACAATGAAAATCAGCTTTCATACCGATGCATTCAATTCATCTTACTGGAACTTCGAAAAATGTCTCGAATGGGCACAGAAAAACGATGTCCACTACATCGAGTGCGGCGTGATCGACGGCGTAAGCTGGATTCACGGCCTCGGATACCAGCCGCACGTAGTATTATATGAAGACCCGCTGCTGCTGCGACGGAAGATGGAAAAGTACGGCGTGCGATTCTCGCAGGTGGACGCCGCATTTCCACTGTCGGGCAAGGATGGGCCGCTCTACGGCGTACCCTACGTCCTGAAAACAATTCCCTGGGCGAAGCATGCCGGCTGTGAACGAATCGCCACAACCGACGGTCTGCACAAGCCCGAAGGATTGTCCGACAGCGAAGCGATGGAATCGATGAAACGCAGCTACGGCCAAATCATCGAGGTCGCCGAGGCATACGAGATGATCATCAGTATCGAGGTGCACGGCTACTTCACGACTAAGCCCGACATGATGGAGAAAATGCTGGCCTTCTGCGATTCGCCGTACCTGCGAATGAACTTGGACACCGGCAATACATTCATCGCCGGACAGGACCCGGTGGCTTTTTGTGAGCGCTTTAAACAGAAAGTTACCCACGTACACGTTAAGGACGTAAGTGAATCGCTGGCCGCAGCGGTACGAGGCGAGCAGGCCGGCATCGCCGTAAGCCAATGTGCTATCGGCGATGGCGTCAACGCCGAGAACATCAAGAAGATCCTGGCCATTCTGCGAGACATCGGGTATGACGGCGTGCTCAGCATGGAATGCGAAGGCGCCGGCGGGCCAATGATCGAAAAATCGCTCGCCTGGCTGCGTGGAACACTCGGTGAATTGAACATAAGGCCCGAATAAAAGCGGGG
>Ga0307429_1000212_pt1 | contig 41281 bp, 46 predicted proteins | sample SalMarWE160230MG_FD_202151 | JGI IMG/M metagenome (GOLD analysis project Ga0307429, IMG submission 202151) | Salt marsh sediment microbial communities from the Plum Island Ecosystem LTER, Massachusetts, United States - WE1603-230 | ecosystem: Environmental > Aquatic > Marine > Intertidal zone >... | reverse complement strand
AGTATGGTTAGATCAGAATCCGGTGCCTTAAGAAATGTTTTTGATCGATTGTACAGAAAGGAAGAGTCACCTTCGAAAGTAACTCTTGGGATCAGACCACGTGATATCTATATTGGTAGCGATCAGCTACATTCAGATCTAACTATTGAGTGTATTTTATCTTTTGTTGAAATGCTCGGCGATGATACAGTTTTGGAAGTGAATATAGGTAAGAATAGTATGAAAGTACTTACCAACAGTATGACGACTGATACACACCAAAATTTGTCAGTTGGCCAACATGTGTTAATAGGGATATCACATGAGAAACTACATTTCTTTAACTCTCAATCTGGTGTTAGGAGGGGGGAAAGTTAACAATAACATCTCATGAATTAACTTTTCTGTAGTTAATATAAAACATGTAGTTTCAATCGATAACTCCTTTTAATATCTCGCTTGTATTAAGCGTTGATTACGTACAACAGTTACTCAACAGCTTTCGCCTATCTGGGACCAAAACCATAAAATACAATCTATTTTTAGATTTGTAACCTGTCTGCTTATTTACAACAATTAATATAGGTCATTATATGGAGTTAGTATATAAATAGAAAGAATAGTAGAAAATGTGGTTGATCAACGTTGGAAGAGCATGGTCATACTCATTCTCAATTTAATAGCGGAGTAAAAATTAAGATTAACCAAAAGAATACGATTGAAGGTGATCTATTTCTTCCCTCCTCTGGTACCACTATTAAAGGTATTGTTATTTTTGCTCATGGAAGTGGTAGCAGTAGACATAGTCCAAGAAACAAGTATGTCGCACAAGTGCTGAATAAAGCTGGTATTGCTACACTCGTAGTTGACCTACTCACTCTAGAGGAGGAAGCTGTGGATAACCTTACGAAGGAACATAGATTTAATATCGTATTGTTAGCTCAAAGACTAATTTCCTGTACCGATTGGACTTTACAAAATCCTGAATTGAAAAATTTGAAGATTGGATATTTTGGTGCTAGTACAGGAGCTGCAGCTGCATTAGTAGCGGCTGCTGTTCGTCCAAATTTGATAAGTGCAATCGTATCGCGCGGTGGTAGACCTGACTTGGCAGGTAACGAGGTATTAGATCAAATCGAAGCTCCTACGCTGTTAATAGTAGGAGAAAATGATAAAACCGTAATTGAACTTAATCAAAATGCGTTAAAACTACTTAAATGGATCGAGAAAAAGAAGAAACTTACCTTAATCCCTAACGCAACACACTTATTTGAAGAGGAGGGTGCACTAGAAGAAGTTGCTAGACGAGCTAGTGGCTGGTTTGAATGTTTCTTTCTGGAGAAATGAGATTGTTGGCAACTAACTGGTGACTATCAATCTAGATAGATCAAGAAAAGTGGAAGATCTGATCTTACCATGTAATGAGCTCTGTAAAAGGGATAAGGATAAATGACTCATTTCCAGTTAACGACAAGGAATTAGGATTAATAATTCAGAATATCAATCGTGATGCAAATATGACAAGTCCGGATATAGTGGTTGTGGGAGGTGTAGGTGGATCGTTAGCTGGTGCTTCTGTAATACAGGGCGGATGGAGTAAAACAGTACAGTATGGAAATGGTTCAATTTATGACTCTAATTCAGTTCACATTCATATTTTCCCGCTTACAGGATAGAAAATATGAGTGTGAATGACTATTGGCCTTATCAGTTTGTATTGTGGATGACTATAGGTTAAGGTATTGTAGATCCAGGTTATTACTATTAACCAGAACAGTCGTTGTATGGACCGCTACCAAGATTCAGGCTCACCGGATCTCAAATAATTTGTTTTAAGGCTAGTTGCATATCTGAATCTCAAGCAAGTTACTATTGGTCATTTCTTTGTTGGTTTTATTTGGGTACTCCATGCACTTGTGGACCCGAATCCTATAATTCATGCTGTATCTGAACTCTGAACTGATGGTGAACTCTGACTGAGAAATATCATTGGTCAAATTTGACAGCTGTTGTATTGAAAGTAGCAATCAGTATAACATAATGACAGTTAGAGAATGCAACGAATGTGCTTGCAAAACGCTTTAATGTTGGAGAACCTGTAGGAACCGTACAAATATGAAACTCATTCGGGATAGCATCTATTTAATCAAACTAGTAATCAAATGAAATAGCATGTACCCTCGTACTCAATTTTTATTATTGTTTTTTCCCGTCCTACTTGTTGCATTTCTAACTACATCGCATCTTATTACCTCAACATCATCATTGTCATCTAAAATCGACGCAGAAGTTGAAAGTGGATTGGTTAACAAAGGTATAAGGAACATCACCTTGATCGCAGATGACCACGCAATAATGAGGGTTTCGCCTGATAATCTATTACATCCTGGTGGAGTAGAATACAAAATGATGACATTCAATGGAACAGTTCCAGGGCCACTACTTAAGTTCAAGGAAGGCGAATCGGTGCGTATTACCCTAATCAACGACGGTGACTTGGTGCATAGTATTAATTTGCATGGAATAACGGGCCCAAGCCAAGCCTTATCGGGTCCAGTTGAGCCAGGTGAAAACAAGACATGGATATTTAATGTTAATTCAAAAGGTCCCAGTATTTTCATGTACCATTGTGATGGAGACAACCTTAATGGTATATGGGAGCATGTGGGAAGCGGCATGTACGGTAGCATTATCATTACTTCTCCTACTTATGATCAGAAGCATCCGGCTGCTGAAGAGTTCTATATTGCTTTTAATGAACTCTATAACATTGCTGACAAAGGACTCTTTAGAGGTACTAATGGTACTATCGGCTCCTTTGATTTAGAAAAGTTCCTTAAGAATAAGCCAGACCTTATATTGACTAACGGCATGGCATATAAGTACATTCCGTGGATAGGAATAGTTAGCAGAATTCCTCTAAACAATGATGCAGAAATATTCCACGTGAAACCTAATGAGCCCACTAGGTGGTATATCGTAAATGCAGGTCCAAGAAAATCAATAGATTTTAACTTCGCAGCGGCTATGATAAATGTATTATACCCTCCTTCTCTGCTGAATCAACATACGGTAAAAAATTTACAAAACAATGACTTTTCAATTTCTGCAAATAGCACTGGCGGTGTTGATGGTCAAGCCGCTGGGATGAGACATATTGTATCTATCCCACCTGGTTCAGGAGCCATAATCGAAGTAGTGTTCCCAGAAGAGGGCTTCTATTTTGGAAATGATCATGACTTGGCAAGCATCCTTTACGGCTCTGGATTTGTGGTATCTGCAATGGATACGTTCCTTCTTAACTCTACATCTTTGCAAAGTTAATGTGAAAAACTGCTATGTAGCCGTATTGTCATAGCGACTTATCCGGAGAAGCTTTATGAAACCAACTAGCATGCTGTTTATTGCCTGTTAAGAGGAGTCAGAAGAAGAAGAAGTACAAGAGGAAGGTAAACTGGAGAGAATATAATAAATCTCTGGATGGAGGAGAGCTATTATTTGATACTGATTTTTTATCGAACTGGCGAGTAGAATTAAGGGAGGTGAAAAAGATTTCTTCCATCAAAAGTATGGGCTGCTATACCAGAAAGATAGCTGTGTTACAGCAGTTAAGTGATCTTGACAAATGAAAGCATTGCGTAAGCTATGGTCGTAGGTGGGCAGCTGAAACTGTGTTTTCATCAATGAAGAGAACATTCATCATGTCCATAAAATGGAAGAACATCGTAAATGAGTTGCTTATGAAAGCACATATGTATAAGATGTTCATAAAAATAACTTCCTGAATTAATCCTGTGTGTCGATTATTAACTTACCATTTAGTCATTCGACAGAGCATTAAAAACTCTATCCATATATTGAGCTTGAGCTCGTAATTGGCTATAGAGCCACTCGTTTGCTTTTACCTCATCATAAACTGTGGACCAGCTGAACTAGATTGGATCAATTGGTAGCAGATCTCCCCCCATTCCTTATCATATGAGACAAGAAAAGGTAGCAGAAGATTAACTTTTGGAAGTCGTGTTAGCTAACAGCGCATTCAATGCTTGATCAGCTGACTGGCAGTGATCCAGCGCGTCCTCAGCGTTTCCAAGCTGCAATTGTTTAATACATTCTTCTAGATGGAGATCTACAATTAGAATAGATGTACGATCAGCGCCAATGACTGAAGATATAAGATGTGTGCCAACTCCAGCTGTTATCGCGATAATGAACCCTACGACTAGTATAATTGGGTAAGTGACGCTGCTCTTCATTGAAGTGCATAGTGAAGTGACAAGTAAATAGGGTTTTTGCCTCTATAGAAGACAACAGAATCAGATATGCAATTAGTATATTTGCAAACGTTGTTGTGCGGCTAATATGCCGCGATCTTTCATGACTCAACCCAAATCACTGCATGTAGAATTCATGATAACGATTAGATTCATAATTAATAGCCTAATGGACAAATAAAAAGATAAAGTGTAACAGCCATCAGCACTGCATTACAGTGCTGAATTTCTAGGATAATTCAGTAGTAGTTTAGCTTGCTACAATACCGTTAAGTATAGGGTTACAGTCTACCACTGCATTAACACATTTCTCATTTTGTTCAGTGTTAAATTAAATGTGCAAGAGTACCTATGCCGGTAGTATCTATGGTAAGCATAGCATGTGGAGTCTGTTCAGTGACTTTTATCGACTGAAAGGTGCAATTGAATTCCTATTAAGAATAGTACCTTCCCATGAACAAGGGATACCTTGATCCTGCCTTTAGGTATCATTAGTTACCAACAAAGATTCTTCAAACATTCTAATGCATTTGCATGCTATTCAATCAATAGAATATCTACTGTAATGTCTAAAACTCGGTAGAGAGCACACTAGACAATGCTTCGCAGAGCACTGAGATCATTTCAAAATCCCGCGGAGAAGAATTATAAACCTGCTAATAAGATAAAAATGATATACTAACGCTACCCTTGGCTCCCAATCCGAACGCGCACAAGATCTTTACCATGCGTGAAAATTTCTCGCTTTAGAACATTGTATTCAATAGAGATTCTTCCAGGGCCTGTCAATAGCAAGCTTATGGCGACAGATATCAACAAAAGCTCGAGTTCATAACCTCCAACAAATTCATCAGATATTTTTACCAAAGATATCGCACCTATCATATCAACTATAAACAGAATTGATGCTATTCTTGTTAATACTCCAATAAGGATAGCAAATCCACCGACGACTTCCAGTAGTCCGATAGGAATTGCCATTTCAGGTGGTAAACCGATATTTCCAAAAAAGCCTTGTGTCATTGCTGGATCTACAAGTTTTGGGAAACCATGTGCTATGAATATTATTCCTGCAAGTATTCTTATAGGCAATGGTCCATAATGGTAGAGCTTCTGCATATTCATAGTACAATAGAGTGTGTTTAATAGGATAAATATGTTGTACACTTTGGGATGAACGGTATCGGAAGCAGGCTTGAAAGCAATCTTGATCTTATAAATCCTTATTAGTTAGTCGACATTTACCACTATTAAATGACTACGTCGTCAGAAAAAGGTCACGATACTAAGTGCGATTGCAATGACGAAAACCATAAAAATTCTGAACAGAATCACGAACATGTTGATGATGATTGTGTCCATGATGATGGCACAAGACACAAAATACATCGAGGATAGAAAAAGAGACTTTCGCTTTTGTTAAATCCTAGTCAATATTTTCTCGGCCAAAGCCCCCCACAGGATATATGAAGATCAAGGCTACTAAGGGCGGAAAGTATGTTTAGGTAATGATCATCTTCATTTTTATCAATTGATCATGCTATATATAGGAAACACCATTGACTTCTATTTGGTGTTCATTTGGAGGAATGAAAATGTCTAACTTTATAGTCTTACCATCGCTGGTCATCTTGACATCATCATCTGGTAAACCATCCATCTTTACAATTATTTTCTGATCATCAGACATCTGGGGCAATTTCAGAGTTATGAAGCCACCGGCGGGGTTATAATGGTCAACTCCAAAAACCACACTCTTAGATCCTTCATCATACCGTAGATCAATAATTTTTGCCAAGGCCTGAAGATCGAATGGAATAAATCCACCCTTTGATGTTTTGAACGTGTTTATTGGAGCATTCAGATCAAATCCGGCACAGCTATAGTAAACTGCACTTGACATTGCCGACGCATCCGGTATGAGCTTAAATTGAGCTTTTTCTCCAGGCCGTAATATGGGAACTTTATCACTAATAACAGAGTCTACTTGTGCCTTATTGGCGTCATGTACTGAGGCATAAACGGTTGCATTGTAAAGTGGAAATGGTGCTGTGTTCTCCATCGTCCCAATTAAAGCTCTTTCATTACCAAGGGCCATATTCGAATAATTCAATTTGAGCAGATTATAACTTATCTCATCGACATGTTTTACAGCATATACAAATGGCGGACTAACCGCCTCTACTAATTTATTGTCCAGAACTATCTTGAATGGCGCTCCTGTGCCAGGATAGATTACCCTTGAAAATGTAGGACTGGTCACAGTTCTAATGCTTGTATCATTAGAACTACTCGAAGAGTTACCCGTAGTTGCTTGCATATTTTCTGTCACATTCACTGCGACTGTAGCATCTATAGGAATTTTTCCGTTATTATCAATGACTCCTATGACGTTAATTTGATCACTATTATCAACGAATGAACCTGGATCCTTTAAGACGATATCTTCGTTCAGACCATACACAGAATTAGACGGATACAGGTAAGATGAAAAAACAGTCAGCCCTAAACAACATATCAGCCCAGAAAATGTGAATACAGTAACTTGTCGATGCATCAATCAATCACGCTCAGACATAAATATCTCAATCCGCATATAAAAAGAAATATGTGCAGGATATACTGCATATAAATAAATTCAAGGCCAATAACCGTTGGCGGCACCAGCAGTACCTGACTGGCCGAATTCGAATCATAGTCCATCGGATACCTGTACTTCTCCTTCCTCATTTACTATACAGGTTGAGGGAAATAATCCCGATTCCGCCTCATTCCTAGACTCTGATACGGGTACCCGTGTAACGCTAGGAGTTGGAGAATATAGGATTACAGAATTAGATCCAGGTCCAAGAATCGTGACAACATTTACTGCAGACTGTAATGGCGTCATACAACCTGGCGACCAAAAGACATGCAAAATACCTGAATACACGAATAAATTTCATAACAACATAAGCAGACGTGGCCACCCGAAGTGTCCCAATGGGTTTCATCGAAGTCCAGACGGAGATTGTGAACGAGTCTCTTCCTAGAACGGCGGTAGTAGTTATAGTGATTCTCACTCAGAGGATGACAGAGGTGACAATGATAACGTAAGAGTGGTAGAGGAAAGAAACGATGACAACGCTGAAACTGGCAATAGTGATCAATCTGAACTTGTCGACAGTCAAACTCCACTAATCCTATCCACGGAATGCAAGGGCTCAACGAATTGTTTTAGAGGGACGGTGACGGAGATTGTAGATAGTGATACACTTGATGTTGATAATGCCCGAGTCCGTCTGTCAATGGTGAATACACCAGAAAGGGGTGACCCAGGATATGAGGAAGCAACAGATACCACAGAATCTGAATGCCCAGTGGGAAGTGAAGCATTGGTGGATGAAGATGATGGCCAGAAAGGGGTGGTTGGGCGACTGATTGGTGGTGATCGTCATTTATTGTAACGGAAATGATACTTCATTAGGGACTACCTGAGTCTAAGAATCCGATGACTAACCTATCGAGATACCCTATATCAAGATCTTTTTTTGACAGTTTAGTTATTTGGTTGGTGGCTGATATTTCAAATCTTTGATGACTGGCCACTTTTCCTTGCGTAATACGCCCATCACGCTCTTGTTCAGATTCAAGTGAGCCTGCACCAGCTCTGGTGGTGTTAAAGCCATCCACTGGTTTAGCGAGACATCTTGGAAATGTGGGCTTCTAAAAATCTCAAGAAATCGCAGAGGCGTGTTACCGATATTCTCAATATAGTGTCCAAAAGCGAATGGAACGGTGCCAACATCACCAGCTTGGTAGTTGAAAGTCCGTGCATTCCCTTCAGACGCAAACACACCCATTCTAGCGCTTCCCTCAATATAGTATTGCCACTCTTCAGCATTAGGATGCCAATGCATCTCTCGCATGCCCCCGGGTTCAATCTCAACTAGTCCTGCTGCGATCGTCGATGCAGCAGGGAATATGGTTGAATCGACTATTCGTACATTGCCTCCGCTCGTCTTCACCGACGGCTGCGTTGAGAAATGATAGCTGAAAGATCGCTGTCCGTATGAATTACTTACTATATCAGAAGGCAGAGGTGGTGGAACCTCGCCTTGAAAGATGTATCTTGTTCGATCGACGTCATCAGGAAGATCAGCAAAATCACTTTCGGAGACTCCAAAATTCTTTGCCAGCACCTCTCTTGGCGTGTGAGCAAACCAATCAGTAATTAAAAAAGTTGCGTCTTCAGAAAAAGAACCGTCGTCGAATACTAGGAGGAACTCACAGCCTTCTTCCAATCCCTGAATCGAATGTGGAACGCCAGCGGGAAAATTCCATATATCCTCTACACCAACATCATCAAGGAAATTGCGACCGTCTTGGTCAACTGCGCTGATTCGAGCACGGCCGTAGAGCATGTACGCCCATTCGGCTTGCTTATGCCAATGTAATTCACGGATCCCGCCTGGATTCAACCGCATGTTCACGCCAGCCAACGTAGTGGCGGCCGGTAACTCTCGAATAGTCACTTGACGGGCCCAGCCTGCACCCTGGAGTCGATTGTGTGCCATACCGAAGGAAAATTTCAAGTTGGGAACTGTTCCATGGTCGGTTCTTGGAGGTGTGAGTATGTCAGGATTTTGTCGATCTAATTCTATGTTGCGTGGGCCAGGATCAGTGCCGCCTACGTCACCTTGGATGGGTTCAGGTGAAGAATTCATTTCAAGAGATAACACCTAGCACAGGAAAGCATATTTATGTATGAGGTATGAATCTTGGCTATAACCCTTTCTTTGTCATTTAGTGTAATATTCTTGTATATTTCGTGGGACCATTTAAAAGATAAGTCACTACCAATTCAGATACATTTTAGGTTTCGCAAGTAACAAAAAAACTTTTGAAGGGATGAATGATGGGGTGCAGTAAGGTTTAATTAACATATTTAGAATACCTGCTCATTTAAGATGAATTATCAGAATAACGGCATATGCGTGGCTGTATTATCCATATTAGTAATAACAACACTGAGTCTATTTTCACATGATTCGTCAGTATACGCACAGAATAACTCCACAAGAACTATCGCAGAAAATGCTGATCCAATTGTCTACCATTTAAGTAGTGATGATCCCTGGAGGGCTTCTATAGCCTTATCTGATGCTACTAGTTTAAAGAACTTGGGACACAACGTGACGCTTATGCTTAGCATTGAAGGAGTGCAAGTCGGAGTAAATAATCCTCATAACTTTTTGGCTCTCAGAAATGTGATAAGTAATGTTACTGACTTTATTAATGGGGGCGGCAAAGTAGTCGTGTGTGAGATCTGCCTAGAAATCGCTGGTTACGAGAAAGACGATTTAATTAACGGAGCAATTCTTGGAACTCCTGAATTATCATCTAGAATACTTACTAACGCTACAGTAGTTGACTATTAATTATTCTAATACCTGCGTACGAGCTAAGTGAGCCGATCTTGTACATGACGACATTTTCTATTCTCTCTGTATCGACCATTCTTACGCCTACATTTTTTGTATTAGCGTAGGGTTCCAGAAGTTGCAATTTCAAGTTCAAATCTTATAGGTTCTGCAACATCTGGTGTTGGCATTTTCGTGGCTGGTTGGCTCTTGCCGTACACAGGATCAAACTTAATCGGATCGTAATCTTCAACGTACTGCTTAAATCGCTAGTTCAGCCAACACTGATGATTGGGATCATATTCATGATTGGACTAAAAGGAACATTTGCAAATGAGGCAGTAATCCTATGTGTACTTCCTTTTGCAGTCTTGCCTGTCCTTCTAGCAATACGTTATCAGATCTGTGAGTCTGAGGCATCATCAACACTGATCCTCACGTCCGTTGCAATTATTGTTACTGTCCCATTTTACGTGTGGTTGATTGGTGCTTGAAAGATGCAAGGTTGCTAAATATCTTATGGCGATGATTTACCTTTCGTAAAGCAACACTTCAATCATTTTACAGAATTCAGAAATTTTCATTTATACATGGTTATCTATTAACATATATGTTGTATTTAGGATGGTGGTGATAGTGGTTTCTACAGAGCCGGTACATCCTTCGAATAATAATGAGACTATGAAGACGTCTATGGTATGCATGACTTCAAACTATCTTCCTATGGTAACTAATACCATTATGAATTTCCAGATTGCCCATTCTCGTATAGCATCTTTACAATACGCTCATGATTTTTATGCGATGAAAGCTCAATTCTTTCATTTTCTATTTGTGCCTTCATACGTTGTAGTATTACTATTACTATTATTATTGCTAGATTGATTGGAAGTCTTGTTCTTGTTTTCGAAATGAGAATGATGTGAACCTGGAGGATAATAGTAGCCATTACTACTCCAGGAATCTGCTATTTTGATTTATGCAACAGAGCTGTAATGGCTACTACGGGGATCTGCTATTTTCTTGGAAGTGATTAAATGCTATCAATTCCGATCACCTAACTACTATTTTCGCCCGTCTGGTATATATCAAGTCATGGCCAAGAGAAAATTGACTAAGATTTATCGACTAGTGCAAAATTGGTTCTTGCACGCTAACAAGGACTAACTGCTCTTTCGATTGGGCTCAATGTATGAACCGAACAGAAAGCGGCTTGCAAAGGCAGTAACTGAAAGACTCAGCTTGTAGTTATATATTATCCATAGCGAACTGGTACGAGTAATGATTTTAGAAATTGATTTTTATGTTGTGCTAGTGCGTTATAATACTATAAGAATAGGTGTCTCAGATTTGGTAAGTATGTATAGGGTAAGTATACTGAAAATAGAACCATGATAATGAGTTCGATCTTTATACTAGAATCCTTAATACGGTGCATTAACATTTGAAATAGTGTCGAGCTAGTTGGGGAGGATTATCATTAGGCCAATTGTTATAATCGGTATTAGTATCTCAATTGTCATTGCACTTTCTATGGCTCTCTACTACTATACGCAGGGACCTAATCCTACATACGCCATCACGAGAACAATAGATGGGATACAATGTAATACGATGGAACAGGCAGTTTTCCATATCCATGCTCACCTTGACATTTTCATTAATGGTGAACCTATTATTGTACCTTCGCAGGTTGGAATAAATCCGGACGCGAGATGTCTATACTGGCTCCATACACACGACGATAGTGGTATTATTCATATCGAAGCACCTGTAAAGAGAGAATTTACCATTGGGAATTTCTTTGATATCTGGGGAAAGGTATTCAACAATACTCATTTATTCGATGAGAGAGACACAGATAGTACATTGAGTGTATATGTGAATGGTAATAAAGTACCTACAAATGCGGACTACAGAAGTATAAATCTTAATGCTCATGACGAAATCGCAATAGTCTACGGAGTGATGCCATCTGATAAAATACCTTCAAGATACGAGTTTCCGCAAGGCTTGTGACGTAGTCAGGTTTTTCATTTTAGCTATATTTGTTTATCAATCTTAGCTACGGCGATCAATCCCCCCGTCAGTACAACTCATTTGACCAATACACCTTTCTGGATTACCTCAAATAAGTACAAAAGAAGTTTGGAAAACTAATACTTTTCATAGATAGGGCACATCAGCATCATCGTTCCACGATGGTAAAAGAGTACATAAAACAATGCAATGATGTCCTTAAAGCGATATATTTTCCTAAAGGATCGCCTGAGTTTAATGCTATAGAAGAATGCTGGAGACAGGGAAAATATGATCTGCTTGTATCAAGATATTATCCAAGGTTTGAAGATTTCAGGCATGTCATAGCAAGCTACTATAGAACAAGACGTTTCAAATTAGATATAACAAAATATCTATCGAGGGATGTGAGTTAGTGAATTAATATTATTGGGTTTAGTTCTTTGGATTAATTCTATGACTGATAACCTGTAAAAACCTCACAGAGGAAGGGGTTAATCGTTGTTTTGATCATGATCAGAGCGATTGCTCGTGTCAGATGCTATTCCTGTGGTAGGCTAGACAGTGGTAGTCTAGGTATTGAATTGGAATATACACGTTAATCAAGGCTTGAAAAGCGTTACTGTCTATAACTCTGGCCTTTATTCTTTGGAAATAGGGCAGTATTCGAACCAACAAGAGATCAGTTGGGATCTCGACCAAACCTTCCTCAATTACCATATTGATAAATTGGTACCCTCTGGGGAAATGATCTAAAAGAGCTGCGAGCTAAAAGAACTACGATCCATGATCACCAGTATTCATATCGCATCATCCACTTTCCTCGTTATCTTCGTGACACCTTTGAATGTTCCCCTGCCGGAGCATCAGAACCTGCTCAAGACAATTCAACTGTAGCTGTATCAGACGGTGTAACTAGAATGGGCAAATCAGGAGGATTCGGATGTATCGAATCTAGAGAGAACATATCATTTCCCGAAAAAGATGTATCAAATTACGAGCTTCAGCGGATGATAAATGGATCGGGAGGATCCTCCAACTCGTAAGTAAGGTTGAATTGTGATGGGCCATCGCGAGGCTGACTGTTGTACGTCCCCACATAAATGACAATTTAGATTACTGCAAGCTGGCAGAATCTGCTTCCAAGTTCGATAAAATTGCATCAGTGGATGCTGTCACTAGTGACATATGATCTCAATATTATATCTAACAACGTAACCTTCAAGATCAGTAATATGATCCTTCCGAATGGGGCAGAGATTGGGATAACATCCGTGACCCCCATGTGTAAAAAAAACTTATGCAGACATAAGAGTTTATCTTATGTCCATGCATAACGAAACAGATTTTCTAGCCATTAGTTTCTACTAGTAGTAATATAATATACCTTATGGTTCATTCGTCGAATGTTCTAGTCGCAAAGTAGTAGTAATATGGTCTTGTGGCCACAAGTCGATATAGCAGACGTTCTTCTCCATGAATTATCCGAAGTGCTGAAAAATACTGGAAAACATATTGGAAGTTCATTATACCAACTGAAGTCAAGAGTATTGACATGTGTTACCCGTTAAAGCAATTGGCTTTCAGCTATTGAGGAAATTTGATTGTAGATCGAGTCAAAGTTATAGTATGCTCTGTTCGGGTGGAAAATAGTGACCAATCACTGTAATACTGTGTCAGATTCTGCAGCACTTGGAATGCTTACTGTCTGTTAGATGGAGTTATAAAAAGAAGTCGAGCCGACCGATTCCTTGATACCTTCCTGATGTCTTGTACCCATATTTCTTCTGGCATATCTATATATCGGCAATACACACCAGTGCTACTTTCACCGTCTTGAGATTTTCAATATAGCCCTAGCTAGATCCTATATACAATATATACCTTAACAAATGTCTCCAAAGGATTTATCATCGCTGTTTTGTGCCATTCATTTTGCATTAGTTGGTAGCTCTACCATTTCATTCTAGGCAGATACTGATATTGTCTGGCATAAGAGTTAAGTCTAATTTGATGATCAAACTACTACTACCCATTTACATTGTATACCTACCTAGAAGTAGAAAAACTTGTTTTTCTAATAGCTAAACTATTATTTGTATATCGCAAATGTCAAAGAGGTCTTCAATGCTTCCAAAGCTAATGAGTTCTAAAAGATTTATTTTCATAGTTCTTGCTGTCATAGTCGCTTCCTCGGCACTATTCTGGAATACAATCTCTAATAATGATTTTTTTGGAGCTCTTGTCTTTGAAGACAATGTTAATAATAAGCAGAATTCTTTATCTCATGACAAAGATAATGAGGGCCCAGATCCTAAAGACTATTTCTTGAGAGGTAGTGCCGCTTTCAATGATACAGCATTTGCGGAAGGAAAACAGCTACCTGTGAAGAATGAGCGATACTTGTGCGGCACCCCTTTTCCCAGCTCGACACATTATATGGAAGAACATTATATACCTCTAACATGTTCCCAACCCGTTGGAATTACAGTAGATAGTGATAATAAAATTTGGTTTGTAGCAACTTGGTCAGGATATTTGGTAGTCTTTGATCCTGATTTACGCCAATTCGTTGACTTTATAGAGATTCCTAATTGGAAGACAAAAGGAACTTTTGGTTCTATGGTTTGGGGGATGGAATTTGATATGGAAGGCAATCTATGGTTCACGGATCAGGTTAATGATGCTATATGGAGATACTTTGTAGCTGAAAAGAAATTTGAGATGTATAAAGTCCCTGCAATAGGCAGTTACCCCCAAGGAATAACGTTTGATAGCCAAGGAAAAGTATGGTTTTCTGAAATATTTGGAAAGCGGATTGGAGTCTTAGATCCTGACAAGGTTGTAGACAATACCACGCATGGGATTATAGAATATCCCTTCGATGAAATCGAATACGAAACCTTGGGTCCTGTTTTGATTAGCAAAAATTATAACGATACTATTTGGTTCACTGCGGTCACCTACCCTGAGGGCGGGAACATAGTCAGTTTTAATACTACTAACGAGAATTTTACAGTGTATGATTTACCTGAGGGTAGTAGTGCTGTCCCCATTGGAATAGCAGAAGATAATGCGGGAATATTATGGATAAATGATCATGCTACAAATCTATTTTTCAAATTTGACCCAAAAACGTCGCAAATAACAAAATATTCCACTTCTCTTCCTACGAGCAGAAATGATACCAATACACTTCCTTATTGGAATATTGCCAAAGACAATAAGATCTGGTTTAATGAACATGAAGGAAATGCCATGGCATATTTTGATACAACCAATTCCACTCTGGTTGAATATCAGATTCCTACAAGAGGGGTATTATGGGGCAATACGTCTAACTCACTAAAATTTACCATTGATACAAGAGGATCTGTTTGGTTCACTGAATGGAGTGAAAATAAGATTGGTGTTTTACAATCCAACAAGATTACAGATCTGCCATTATGGTTAACTGTCTCGAAAAATAAGGTAATCCTTGACACTAGTTCAGGAAGTGGCGATACGCTCATGATTCATCTTTACCCTAATAGTACTTACTTTGAAGAACAAAATAAGGATAATAAACCAACACCTGACGTTCCAGTAAAAATTACAACTGCAACATCCATTACTCCGTCAGGAAAGTTGTGGAATATTACTACGAATTTAGATAGTGACACGATCTATTTTGAAAACGATGACAGTTATGAATATACTCCATATTCGATTGAAATGGAGGTTGAACCAATCAAGGGTTTAATCCCTGGGAACTATACACTGACTATTGGTGCAAGGTATGGAAGTGTGAGCTATTCAAAGATCATTGACCTTGTTGCGACTAAGTGATGAATCTGTCCAGGCAATACACACACAGAGTACAGTGCGTGAACTATCATTGTAATTGGAATACTTGAATGCGATTATTTGAAGTATCAGCTATGTATATTCTGCCTGATGAATCAACATCAATACCCTCCGGTTCTGCAAATTGGCTATCACCATTACCTGCGGATCCCCACTTTGTAATAAATTTACCATCGCTAGTGAACTTTTGTATACGACCGTTATCCTGGTCAGTAATGTATATGTTATCTAAACTGTCGACTGCTACGCCTGCAGGATTATTGAATTGTCCATCGCCAATACCCTTGCTTCCCCACATCGAGATAAAATCCCCATTACTATTGAATTTCTGAATCCTATGATTTTTCATGTCTGCTACGTAGACATTACCCTGTGAATCGACATCGACACTTTCAAGCCAAGAAAATTCGGATGGTCCAGTTCCAGCAATTCCACCCCAAGAAGTTAAAAATTGTCCATCCTTAGTAAATTTCTGAATGTTGAGGAGTTCTGCATCTGTTACATACACATTGCCTTCGGAGTCAACATCTAAACCATGAGGGTGTAGGAATTGTGAATCACCAGTACCTTCACTACCCCACTTTGTTATAAATTGTCCATCACTTGTAAATTTTTGTATACGATGATTATTCATATCAGTTACATACACATTTCCTTCTGAATCACTTCCCATACTGTGTGGCTTGTTGAAGTTTCCATCTTCAGTCCCTTTGGTTCCCCATTCGGTTACATATTCTCCGTCAGTGGTGAATTTCTGTATTCTATGATTTTCATAATCAGGAACAAAAACAGTGCTGTTATCAACTACTATAACATCATTATGTTCACTGAACTGTGCTGCTCCTGAACCCTTAATACCCCATTTTGAAATAAATTGGTATGTTTCTGATGTAGCATTGTCATTATCATTATTACTAATGCTGGCATACGAGTATTGTATAGAGAGAGCAGGTAAGAGTAGTGCAATAGCTGCAAATATTACTACTTTCATATTGAAGCAACAGCACACGAATTGATTATTTATAGTGGGGCTAGGAGCTGGCGCATCAAGTAATGTCAGATTACGCTTACTCATCTTTCTTCCTTGATCACCTGTGGCTTTCCAACTCTTTCCTTTGCTAGAATTATTCCAGTTATAATAACATATGCGATCTGAAATATTTCTACTGCGATAGACATTTCGCTTATAGATCCACCTCTACCAGTTATTGGATTATCAGGAATTCTAGTAATTGCCCATATCACAATCAAAGCAACTGTACCCACAATTCCAACAACATACCACATCCTTCCCCATCTCTTTATCATGGGTAGGACCCAAAACAATTGTGCTATACCCGCAACAAGAAAAAAGATAGCATTATTGATATTAAAATTCATTGCATTGGGTACAATTATGAGGTGTAAAATCCCGCCGATAGCAGTACAGACTGCTGATCCATAGTATAAATATGCGATATTAATAGAAACCATTTTCTAATCGCATTCCTCATTTAATGTTAGTTTGAGCTCACTCATGATGACAATATCATTTGAGAAGTCATCTTATTGGTTCTTGCATTCATAGTTCCTAATAAATAACGATCCTTTATACAATATAAACCTTAACAAATGTCTCCATAGGATAATAGCTGGAGCTATTGATCCCACTGGATACTATGGAAATCCATTTGGCTGCTGTGATTACCTACTTTCCACTAGATCCCAACCAATTTTTAAGTAGCCTGTTAGGCTATTTACCATAGAAGCAGCGCACTTTGATACAGCAGCAATACTTAAGAACAGATCATGGAATTCATTTGCTGCCCCTTCGTCTCAATGAGTGCATGGCTGCTGTTTATAGCATCTGATCCTCCACTAACATTGCTAAGTTAGATATAATATTGCTAATTTTCTGAATGATTAAATCAATAATTTTATTGTAATTTGAATTGAATTCTGCATGACCGTGATTTACTGCTCTATTTGTCACAGATGACCCGTCATCTATATTTCGTATCTGTGGAATACTGGTTTCATCTATGATGTTATTGTCTTTTTCGCTTCCAACCGGTCCCTCTGCCCTGACGCCGAATCGCTTGCTGATAGCATAAACCTTAATAACAATAGTAGTACTTGCTGATAGCAACAACAATAATATTGTCACTGATATTTTCTACCTTGTCCCCAGTTTATCTTTTTCCGACAATGCAAATACAGTTTCCCAGTGGAGGGGCATTAGTCAATAGACCTGTATGTGTTTGTATTACAATACCACAAGTGAGTTAACAATGCACATAGGTCATTGTTCAGAATGCTTTATCCTCTTCTTAGGAAATTCAGCTAATGTCCTTGAATTGCATCTCAAACATGCTACCTCCTCTGATTCTGCGAGATAGGATATGTAGTAACATTTGGAACATTGAAGACGACTCAAAGTGGAAAGTAGCTCAAATGAATGGCCATCCCTCATTTTTATGACTTGCTGGTGGAGGAGATTACCAACCACAATATCTACTAATTGAGAGATTTCATCGATATCATCATTTCTGTATCTTAGATATGTTTTGGTTATTTCTGATGGAAGCGTTCTCTGTTCAAATTCTAATATTCCCCTATTTGACTGCCTAAAGAGATGATCTCGCAAATACCAATCTAACTCTCTAATTCTTACGTCTGCCATCTCAAATTCATCTAATGATAGAATACACAGGCGGTTGACTTTATATTATGATAACGATTGTCACCTATGTCAATCTCGTCTATTGAACTATCAGGATTATTAACATAAGTCTTCGAACCATCTGGATTATCTCTTATAATGTCAGGATTTAAATACAAACTAACATCTAAAACCTTTGACTCAATTGGAGACACTTTAGCTTTAATAGTCATCGATATACTTACTAAGGTATCCTCTACAACTGCATTATCATTGGTATCTACAGGATACTCATAATCTAAAATCTGTCCATCTATCTTAATTATTGGCTTTGTCTTAAAGTCATAATAATTGTCTGGAATTGGATACCCAATAAGGATAATATCGTTTGCTAATATCTCTACCTTTTCATTCCCAGTTAGTTGTGTGATATCTATCTGCGCATACGCTAGAGCTGGATACCAGTATAAAAAGCTGGACATGATAGCAATTGCCGAGATCGTTATTACAGCAAGGATTAGTTTATTCATCAAAATATTCATTATTAACTTCAACTCCGCATCATCCTTAGCTTGCTGACAGTATTGCGCCGCTTCCGATTGGCTCATTATATCGTTATTCTCATCTACACATCAATATATCTAATTGCTTCTTTTTCCTGCTTGACAATCTTACCCCTCGCTTTCATTTGCTCGTCTAACCCTGGCCAGTCCAGTACATAACCCAATTCATTTTGTGTTTGAATAAATAGAATAGTTATTTCAGGTCCTCCTTTTCTTCTTCGTCTAGCTCTATCTTCTCACTAGTTAACCTTTCATGCTGTTCTAATATCCTATCTAACGTTTCATACAAGGGTTCCCTGGTTGAATTCCTTCTATTATGAATATACATAAACGCTGAATTGGAGATAGGAAAGTCGTCTATCAATTTGGGTCTCTTCTTCTTTCTAAATGACATTAGGGTATTAGGAGTACCATTATGGGATAAAGGTTACCCGACCAAACACGGAATAAAAAGAAGATTATTTGAGTTTACGTCTATCACGATATGGACCTTTAGCTTCTTTCTCTAGGAACTTTTCCCACTCCTCCATCAGTTCTTTATGTCCTTTTATTGCTTCCTCTGCTGTACTTCCACAGGTGACAAACTTAGTATCAACGTCACCAATCCCAGTGCTAGCCACCCCCTGATAATGCAAAGAAGAATACTGTAAGGTGCTGCCAGATGTGCAGCATTTCGGAAGACATTGCAAGGGTTAATTATAGGAATATATCCAAGATAGCCTAAATAACCCCAGACGATAAATTCTTCTATCTTAGAGATACTGCACCTAAATATAGCTCTGAATTAGAGCATCTACTAGGTAGCCACTTTGTCAAACTATTTCACACCATTTTATGTGATTTGTGCTTTTATGTCTTAGCACTCTACCACAACGCAAACACTGAAACGATATATAACATCCGAAGAAGGAATAGGTAAAATGCAAGATAATCGCATAACTCTTACACCATTTCAGGTTTTTGTTCTAGCATATCTTACTACAGAAGATATGGTAAGACAGCGACAGATTTCATGTAAGGATTCTTAAAAACGTATCTACCCAGTCCCAAAGATAGATTCGTATTACCGTATCTATTTGGTGTATGATTTCTACATATCTATTTGGTTGGTGATTATGAAAAATATTATGATTCATTATATATATCACCCCCTTGACACAGTGTCTGCCGTTTTTCTTTTTAATCCGTTTCTGAAACTGTACATTTTGCCTGGTAGTCAATCTTATAGAGGGATAAGATCTTCCTGTGTATGAATCAGAGCTAGTATACTCTAGAAAGATCATCTTCTTGGTAATATGACCTCCACCAGGTTTAGCTATGCGTATCATGTACATCCAATCTTTTTTATTCTTCTTGGTATCATTAATTCTAGGTTGGGCACGATTAATTCTAGAAATACACCAAATGTGTCTCTTAACTGAGTATATAAGCCAGATTGGCTGTTTCTGTCCTTAATAGCTATTGTTAAGCCAGTAGTACTAAGTTTAGCCCTTTCAGCGGACGGAAAGTCCTCTGGTGTGGTTTTTAGATTAATATTTACCAACTTCTGATTACTTCACACAATTTATGGAGACCTAACATACCTTGAATTTTCGGATCCAGATGATGCGTATTCATTTATCCTATTTAGATTATTGAAATGAGTCGCTCATTTGTCGAAACGAAGCGTAATTCTTCTGCTTTCACAACAACAAAGAATTAGAGAATATGACGGCCCAAATAACAGAATAACTGACTGAGACTTGAAATATTCGATGCAACTGCGCCACACTCTGATATATATGACCTGTTCAATAATACAACATAATGAGCCTGACTGTTCGAGACGCCGAAGAATATTACAACAAATTGCAGGAGTGGATTCCCTTGTATAAGGATACTGATCTGGTTAAATTTTGGGGACATGTCATTGGTTACGATATGTCCAAGATAAGTGAAAAAGAGTTGAATTGTAAGGATTGCAAAGTATACTATGGGCCTCTTATTGCTCCGGAAAATCGGGCGTGGACTATTTCTCTACTTTTAATGTCTTGGATTCTTTATAACCTTAAGAGGAAAACAGAGAACGGTCATTGCAATAATGTAAACCATGTCCACAAGAAAAAAGATCCAACGAATTGTGCTAAAGGAAGGGCATTTCATAGTAAGAAGTACAGTGAGTGTTTAAAGTCATTTAAGGATATAATTGACTCATTTGAAAAGAATCCTCCAAAGACTTTGCCTTTAACAAAAAGGGATTCACAGTCGGTAAATTATTATATTGATTCAGATTGATGTTGAAAACAAGGTTTTAGGTTCTGATTAAATCAGATACTGTACTGGTTAACCGCTCAATGGATTCGTGGTATGGATGCAGATACTTTGAGACCAGTCCTTATCCAGCAATCATCTGATGAGCTTTTACATGCTGAACAAATTGCAAACAGGATTATACAGCTAGGTGGTACGCCTGTTATGCATGTTGGAAAGCTAGTAGAATCATCTGGTTGTGGATATAAAGAGCCACCATCTGATCCTACAAACTTGAAAAAAGTAATAGAAAATGTACTCGAGGCTGAGGCATGTGCCGTAGAAACATACAGCAAACTAGCTGAGAAATATAGAAGTACTGATCTGGTAACTCATGATATATTCGAGGACCTCTTGAAGGATGAAGTTGGAGACGAACAGGAATGGGAAAGACTAGCTGCTACAGTATAGTGATTTGAGATTAGATTAGACTAGATTTAAGAACTTAGACTAATTAACTTCGGTCACCTTGATTGTTGGTTCTGGAATTGTACCATTGAACGTCCAGGCAGGAAACATGATTGGTTCGATATTTGATAAACTTTTCTGTAATGGGAACTTTGATATCGTCATGAGCAACTAAAGTGAAGCTTCTCGTCATTGTTCCATTTGGTAGTCTAGTAGCCGTACCACAATTAAATGAAGATATGGGTATTAGATGTAAGAGGCCAAAATTGGAACTATTACATGGACCTGATTATGAAGAAGGAAAAGAGAAAGTGGAAAACTACAAGGATGTAGCATTAGCTCTGAAAAAAGGAGTGATGTTAGCATTTGAAGATGAAACTACGATAACACAGAAACCTTGTATACGCAAATCGATGAAGAAGATAGAACATATTATTACCAGAAGATAGAACATAACGGTAGCAGGAAGAAGTTTTCTGCATACATATCCATGACGATGGGATGACAGTACAGATTTATAGCAACATATGCTATGAGAGTTAGACTGGTTTGGTATCTCTTATCAATAATTTTTTTAAATGGATTATTCACTAAATTGACATAAACTCAGTCAATCATATGAGGTGGTCGTTATACTTCTGGGTACCATTTTTACAAAATTTATGAGCCTATTACATGATAAGGGGAAGTGGGTCAGCATGAATAACACCGTTGATGATTATAACACAATAAATTCTAAATCATATGAAGTTACCATGAGGGAAGGCCAAGAGGAAGGGGCTGACAATTTAGCGGTCTCGATGATACAAAGGTGTGAATAGTGATAACTTCGTTTCCGATTACAAAAATCATCACACTGGCTGGCATTAAGTAGTGGTTGTGTCCCCCGGTGTACCCAAATCATTTAACAATCGGGCTTCACAGATCCTAAATAGATTTCAATGGCCAAGTTAGATGATATTGATAAAGTGATACTTACTCTTTTAGGAATAGATAGTGCAGCCTCAGCACCCCAGATTTCAAATAAACTGACGCAGATGGATAAATCAATAACCGATCGAGTATGATTTATTGATTCATATGAGAACGATTGTAGCCGTTGCAATTATGGCTATAGCGGTATCAATCGTTGGAGTTGGTCCGCTTGCTATAACAGACAACATAGATGCAAGAGAAAGTGGCAACTTACCGGCTGGATCCTCTGGTGGTGAAAGCGAAGGATCCGGTATCTATACCACAGTCTGTGGTCCGGATGCAGCACATGCATGCCAAATGTCTACTGGACAATAGCATCACATAAAGTAGGGAGCAACTAAACTTCACGCTTCTTTTTTTTAGAGCCAAATCACCAAAGACGATAGTTAAGAGGGATCGTGGCTATCATAAAGCTATACTAACAGAAATGTTTTAACTTTATGACATAGAAGAAAAACATGATGAAAGATAACGATAGTAAGAATATAGACGCATTGCTTAGGTTATACAACCTATATGACGAACATAGACATTCAATACTCTGGTTCTTAGAAGATCTCGATGCCAATAGCTACCAAGAATACCTACAGAAATATCCAGGTTCTTCAAATGAGCGATCTCAGTTTATTGCTGTTTGTGGTTTTTTTGAATTGTCAGGTACTATTGTAAAACATAAGTTGATAGATCTAAATCTCTATTTTGATATGTTTAATCCTACACCATTTTGGCAAAAGGCCGAACCAATAGTTAAGGGAATGAGAAAAAAGAGACCGCACATTTACGAAAACTTTGAGTCGCTAAATGATAAGAGATTAGCTTGGGCAAAGAAGAGAAGGAAGAAAATGTGATGGGAGAATAGAAATGAGTCAAAATAATGAGGATCTAGAGGAAAAGAAATTGTTAGGCTCAGGCGGCTATGCGATCGCCAAACTGACAGAGAATGAAGAAATAAAATCAAATCTTGGAGTGCCGCAACTATTCTTAGCAAACGTAGGAAGACTGCCTGAAGATAGATTTTTGAGATATTATTGTAACAAGTGCGGTAGGGAACATGATGGCTGTCCATTACTCATTTATGAAGTTCCAAATGAAAAGATGGCTGAAAACGTTATTTTGGTTGAAAAAGGAGAATACAAATGCCGGAATTGCAACAATACCATAGCTCAGTATCGCAAATTTAGCCAATAGAGAATGATATTATGGATGTGATAATGAAGGCAGTTTCTGCAAGACAGGTAGACAATTCGATTTATTCTTTGCCAAGCAGTTGGATTATTATGCAAATTGATCGCACATTCCCTTTTTTTACTATTACTTCCAGACAGAATACTCCACTAAAATTGATCCTTTGCATTCACTAATTCTCGGAGCACATTATATCATATGGTAGACAAATAAAAGTATGCAATTAGGAATACGGCTACCGCAAACTGGCAGAAATCAAGCCAAAAAAGAAAATATCATACATCTTGCGGAAGAGGCTGATATTGCAGGTTTCCATTCTCTGTGGGTCCTAGAGAGATTGATATGGCCTATAAATCCACAGAATCCTTACCCTGGAAGTAAAGATGGAAAATTCCCTGATGACTGGCAGTACATTTTTGATCCAATTGAAACGCTGACATTTGTTGCATCAAAAACCAAAAGGATTAGGCTAGGAACTTCGGTCGTTGATATGCTGTTTCACAATCCTCTGATTCTATCAAAAAGGTTTTGTACACTTGATATCTTATCTGATGGAAGAGTTATTGCCGGTTTAGGAATCGGTTGGGCTCGAGATGAATATCAAGCCTCAGGAACTCCCTTTAGAAATCGAGGCGATAGAGCAGACGAATACTTGCAACTTTTAAAAAAGATATGGACAAAAGACGTGGTAGATTTTGAAGGAAAGTATTACAGCGTCCCTACGTCAAAGATTGGTCCGAAACCACTTCAGCTACCTCATATCCCTATCTATCTTGGTGGCTATAGTGAGAAGACCTTTGCAAGGATTGCAAAGTATGCTGACGGTTGGATTTGTACTATACGTGATTCGTTGAGACAAACGAAGTCAAATATTGAAATGATAAAAAGAGAATGTCTGAAAGTTAACAGGGATCCTGATGATATTAAAATAGCTGCGATTGTCTATCCTAATATTGAATGTTTGAGCAGTAATGACCATGTTGAACTGACTAATCCTAGAGTTAAATGGCAAAAGCCACAAAAAGATTCTAGGTACCTTTTAAATGGTAACGTGGAACAAATAGCAGACGACTTGAGACAAATTGAAGAAACCGGAGTAGATCTTGCAATTCTTAATTATAATCGATCACTTATTGGCAATAGCATCGACAATATAATTAGTGTAACTGGACAGCTTCATAATCTTGTAAGGTAGCCTCATCTTAAACGGATCAGAGACATTTGGCGTCTTATCCTCTTGCAGCAGCAATAGCGAAATAAAATTCAGAAAATTTCCTTTGTATTGGTGATAAATCAGTTGAAGTATTTATTAACAATATTCCTATTGTTCGGAGTGGGAAGAAGACGTATGGATGGTCTTGGCAACGAGCACGCCTTCTATCGTAGCAATCTTGGATCTATAGCATTCCAGTGCCACAGTACAGGATAGTTGAAGATGCATAGGGATACAGGGATAAGAAGGTGGTTGGAACTGCAGGTATAAGAACTGGCTATAGCATTCCTTGGTCTAGGACTAAGAAAGAAGGGATCTTGGTATATTTGCGTTTTTGATAGTGTCTTTAATGGTACTAACAACCGGCTTTCCAAATGCGATATACGTTCAAGCTGGAGGACCAGACGACTCAGAAGGGTGTTATGAACTAGGATATAATGACGGACAAGATAACGGGTTCCGTGTCTCGTTCTACGATCATTGTAGCAGATCGTTTTATCTTGAGGACGGAGAGAATAGATATTATGAAGGGTTCATAGATGGATGTATAGACGCAGATAACTCTAGAGAAACTTGCGAGAGATTCATAGAATAATTCCTTAAATTTTAACATCTTTTTCCCTCTAGCTACGTTTGGTATGAAGTCTATTGTGGTAGAGATGAAATAGCTGAACTGGACAGAAGGAAGTAGTTTCTATATTTTATTCAGTCAGATGTTTTCGGTGGGAGGAAAATCCAAGCGGTCATAAAAAGTATTCACACTGTGAAGGTATTGATGTAGATAAATATGGTAACGTCTTTGTAAATGAGATAGGCGAGAATCGTATTGATATATTCAATGCAAATGGCACACTCATATCCACGTGGGGCTCTTCAGGAGGTGAGCTAGGGCCCCACGGTAACGAAGTAGAAGATGACAGAAATAATAATACGGAGAATGTATACGTCTATATAGCGGACCAGGGGAACGACCGTATTCAAAAGTTCTCTAAAAATGGCACATTTGTAACAATGTGGGGAGAAGAAGGAGAAGGCGATTCAACAGATGGCGGAACATGGTATCCACAAGCATGTAGATTCCTCAACGTAGAACATCATGTACATTCCACACTTGAAAAAAGTTTCATAGAAAGAACAATCCAATACATAAAGAATAGAACTGAGTGTTTTGATGACTATTTTCCTTGTACAAGAATTAACTGCAAACTCGAACATGTAATGAAATGGTTGATCTTATTTTTTGATATGTACAATAGAGCGATCCTAGTGCGACAAAAGATTGTTAAATGAACAGAACCTTAGGCACTACTATCTTGCTATATAGATGCAATCGTCAGTAACAAGAACATCCTAAAGCAAATGATTGATTAGTAGTTTTGGTGTATGTGATTTGAAGCAGCATTATACAATTCTTCGAATGAATCCAATCCAATTTCTCTTATCATTTCTTTTCCTAAATTTTTGGAGTACATTCTAGATATAGCTCCTGTGTTATAGCTATTGTCATAGCAGACATTAGATTGAATGATATTATAACAACTATAAAAGAATATCAGATATATACAAATGTTCTATATTCTTTTGTCAACCACCGGACATAAGAATACATTAAAATCTTCTATAACAAAAATTATCAGACAAAGCAAGCTGCTAGGTCTTGATATGGCTTCTGCTTTTGTGTGTGATATTTAGGACCATGGTTATACGAATAGCTAACAGGATTATTGTTAGCTGGTATTAGCACACTGCTATTCGGCATACTAGCAATCAATTCAGAAGGTGCAGTTAGCTCTGACTTCTGTAATAAATATCTGCACGTATTTGGATCATCCTTGAATGACTTAAGAGCCGATATTAACGATAACTCGAGCAGTTTCATGTTGTTTCCTAATATCATATTTACTTTCTCTTGTACGAATCGTCCTAGCTTTAAACACATGCCCTTATTATTTTTAAACTGAGAGACGAAAACATGTAATCTAACCTTCTGCCTAAAAAGTTCGTTTCTTGTCTTTTCAGCTTCTGCACATTGAGCCTGAATAGATTTCAACATATCAAATGAATATCCTACGCTGGCATTCAAATTCTCAAGCTCTTTCTCGGTTCGATGTCTTTGAGATAATAGACCTTGCAAGCCAACGCCTACTTCATCGTATTGGCGCTTGACCAACGAAAGATCATTGCCATAGATTGTTATATACCGAATAACTTGTTCATTGCTAATCTGTTGTGCATCACATGATCTGTGTAAGTGAAGTAGACTTGATACACCTCTGTCGCCTATCTCATCGTACAGCTTGGAAAGAATATGCATTCTACGCAGCTCCCAATATTCTTTATAAAGAAGCTGTACTTCTGACTCTACGACTTTAGGAGTACAGTAATATAGTTCCGTAAAACATAACTGTATCCTAAACATCCTTCCGGTATGAGAGCGGATTTACTCCGGTTACAACCTAGTCGTTTGCACATGCTGCATTAGAAGCTGCAGCTGTTGCACCAAAGGAAGGATAAATGTGTTCAATTCAGGATAATTGTACACATTTCCAGTTGTATATTCGTCCGATTTGTTAGAATCTGCTGATGTAATTGGATTTAGCTATCTCTTGCCAGCTATGCATATAGTTTCATTGCTGAGGCTGACATGACCAGAATCCTTATCAGCATAATTCCTTGCCGTTTCAGTTACAGCTCTTGAAATCTCCTTTCTCTTTTCTTGTGACTGATTCGACAGGATTATTTGAATTGGAGCTGCTGTTTCACATACAAAATTTGTATACGCTTCAGCCGAATCGAAGTCGAAAATCATATTCAGTCTTTCAATACTAACTCCTTTAAATCCTGACTTCGAAAAAGAATCCTCGAGAAAGTTTTCATCAGATAGACTAAATGGCCCAGGGGCATTTGTAGGAGATGGTGGATTATTTGTTTGCTTCAAGACTGTATTAAATGCCAAGGAAATAAAAGGAACTTTGTCTGACGAACCCAAAACAGCTGCTGCGAAGATACTGCCTTCTTTTAAAGACTTGTAAATATTGGATAAACCTGTTCCAAGGTTAGGCAAGAACATGAGTCCAAATCTGCAAAGTGCTGCATCAAATGTGGAAGTTGGCAAATCAATTGATTCTGTATCGCCCTCTTTGAATTCTATCACATCTTGCAAACCTGAAGAGATAGCTCTGTTTTTTGCAATGGACAACATCTCCGGTGATATGTCTGTGGCTACTACGTGACCACTCTTACCGACTTGATGTGCCGCGGTTATCGATGGCTCTCCTATGCCAGTAGCTATATCCAGAACTCTATAACCTTGCTTTATTTCAGCAAGTTCAATCAAGCGCCTACTAACATTCCTACCAGCAGCCTCCGATGTCTTCCACCACTTTTGCCAACCAGTTGCTACACTATTCCAGCCTTGACGTTGACCTGCCTTGTACCGCTCGGGATCAATATTAATTGACATACAAAACTTATCTCTTTGATTAAGAATCTGTTGTTATAAAGTTATTTTTAATCTCTTCCATCCAGCTCATTCATTGTCTTCAGTGCCTCAATTAGTGAACCTTTAACCCTGATATGTTTTACTCTGTCTTCGTCTCGTAGTATCTCATATCTTTGTAATCCATCATCCATACAGGTTAAACAGTCAGATAGTATCGGCAGAAATACGGTTGACAACTTTCAAACAGCGCTGAGACGGTCAGATAACAAAACGGGAGTGATTGTCGCATTCAGCTTTGGAAGAGGGGCTCATGAAGAGATATCGCGATGCAAACGCCATGATGGTTTGGAAATAAAACCTATTACTGTTGCCGAGTTGGTGGTTAATGTGAGAATGAAAAATCCCTCAACTGGTTTAGACACATGGACCTAAGATGATTTAAACTCTCTATCTCTAACGATGTCCCGCTAGTTAACAGTCGTCTAGAAATAGCGGATGTCCCTATAAGTTAACAGAACCAGAATAGATCAGTCTTATATATTAGTCAAGTAATACATATATATGAGAATCATTTCCGACTGTAAATCACTAGTACCCATATCTTCTATCTTGGTGGCTATTGTCGTGACCTCTGGATTGAGCAGTATACCTGTTCTGTCAAACGCCTCCCAATCGGTAGCGTCATCATCATCCTCATCTTTTTCCTCCTTGCCTCCGTCTTTACAAAATCTATATCCACCCTCCAGTGGGAACCAATCCTTTTATTTGTTCAATGGAGAGTTGGAAGATGTCAATGAAACTTTGCTTGGAACTCACGATGTTTATACACTTCAACAGATGATTGTAAAGTCAGGTGATAACGTAACGGTAAAGTTTTACAACACGGAAGAGGAAGAAAGACATACCTTCACGATGGGAACACCATTCGATATCAATAGCGATTTGGCTGGGGGAGGAAATGCAACTATTAACTTTAGCCCACAAGAGCCAGGAATATATGAATATTACTGCATATATCATCAGCCTACGATGAGGGGTCAGTTGGTAGTCCTTCCTTAACCTACAGAGGAAGACTCTTCGGGCGGCCAAATAGGTCAAATAAACCGATATGGGAAATGTCTTGCTATGCCTTTATTTTTTGAGAAAATTGTGACCCAGATTTGCTGGGCAACACGAATATCTGTCAACATTAATATCGGTTGCATAATCGGGAGTCACCTATGAACTACCATATCAAATCATAGGCGTATGAAGATAATGGGTACTGAGAATAGAATCGCTGATCTAGCAGAAGATACTGATTCATATATTGAAAATGAGAATCTAAATGAGATGATCCTGTGCACTTGCCAAGAGAAGAATTTATAGGATCGATTGCTACCAGACCATCAGCAGAAAGGGCGTATTAAACATTCTGTCCTTAATTCAAGGTACCTAAGATATAATCAGCTTTTGACGGAAAAAATCACAGTGTGGCAGACTAGTCCAAGAATCAAGGGATAGGCGGCTAGTATCGAAAATGATGTACGTAATTCAGCCTATCCTTTGGTGCTTGTTAGTTTATAATAATACAATAACTGTATAAAAGGTTTCAAGCACGGACAGATTGCTTTTGTTTGCAGTGCGACCGATATCGATGATGATTCAGGATCCGTATAGTATTAATATTTAATTAAGGCCGCACAACTGTCTCCCTATATTTTTCATTTTAACAATATCAAGGTTCAAATCTGCTGGGATTCCCTTCTATGCTGCATTACAGCTAACCTATCGTATCTCTTTTTTTACCGTATCTCTTACAAATAAGTACACAGGAAGAGTAGACAGGACGAAGTGTAATGGTCCAAAGAAAGAAACATAGTTCAAAGCAAACCAATCCCTATTCGTTGTTATTGCCGATCAATTGCTGCTATTGTAGTTACAATATTAAGTATGTAAATTAAGTAATTCCTCTCTGGACAATATGACGGGTAATACTGTCCCGGGTCGTGCCTTATATCCAGGAACTCCTACTCCCATAGCGATCATAGTACTTTTGTTATCCGCATGTGGAGCAAAGAATTCGGTCGCTGCATCATCGAAGAATGTTGTTCCAGATGCGCCTATAGAGTGTGCATAGCTTGACAAGTATATTTTCCCTGCAATAATACCTGCTTCAAGCTGAGCAACCCGGTACCCTCTGTTGCCAAGTTCATAGAGCACCTTATGAAGGTCAGCCATCAAGAATATCACGGCGCATGCATCGCTAAAAAGCGACTGGCCTAGACAGAGATAACCGGAAACCTGTCTTGACAGGTTCCGTTTTAACAAATCGAATGCTTTGAGTTTGCGATTGAAGAAATATGCCCCAGGTTCTAGACCATCCACACTATTAGAGATAAGATAAGCGTCAATTACTGATGACATATCTTCTACATTTACGAAAACATCCAATGGCACACCCCGTGTGGAGCTATCAAGTATAGAGTGAAGTGTGGAAAGTGAAATAGACGAATGCTTGTCGAACCTTCGAGTTGACCCTCGTCTCAATATGACTTCGCCGATGGTCATACTTGCGGGTGTACCAGTGACATCTGACATCTCCTTCCGGTCCAAAATGGGCTCAGTATTGTTATCCGTCTGATTTTGTTGTTCTATTTGTAGTTTGGGAGATAAGCCCTTGTTATAATTGGTTTGTACTTGATGTCCAGATGCAGTACTATTTGTTTGAATGTCAATCCAAGCTTCGACATCTTCTCTATCCAAGAGTTTCGAATATTGGTGCGCTTTCCAAATATCGGGGTAATCTATCTCCCCTCTTTGTGAGATAGGCATAATCTTTGGAACAGGTAACTCTGCAATCTCTTTTTGGATATTGTTATCTGTCTTGGAATCAATTTTTGGGCAATAGCCTATCCCAATCGGCGCAATTACAATCGAAGCTTCTTTAAAAGTCTCAAGGCGCAATAACCTATCTACTATATCATCAACATACCCCATAATCAATTTGGTCGGAAGGTTCATCGATGCAGTGGTTGCCAAGAGATTAGCAACAATCACACCACAGTCCCAGAACCAATGTCGATAAGATCTTGCCTGATATTTCCATGCATTTCTCCAGGCGAAAGAAGAGAATATTATGGAAAGAGGCGAAGTAGAGATTGTGTCATATTCTCTTTCAGCCAACGCGGTGGAAGCCAAAGCATGTCTGTAATCTCCACACCTTAGCTGAGTTAAGCTGAAATCAGCCGGACCAAAATGATACACTCCGGCAGTTAGGTCTGGGGTTATGTCGCCACAAACGACGTATAATTCTATAGGATAAAGGGCTCCCGTAGCAGAGGCAGCACGCATGAAATAGGTGCCGTAACTATATCTCATCACTCTGGTTATCCCAGCAGCAAAGAATAGTATCTCAGAGATATCCATGGCAGAAACAGATTTCTTGGCTTTTATTAGATTAGAATTTGCAGATTGCTGGACATCTGAGATTGAAGTCATCGAATCTGAATTTGGGATAGGGAAGTTATTCGTAAGAGGATATCTTCTTGGTTGCTCAAGGTATGTTTTAAAAGGCATTGGACGGTTATCGTAGTCTAAATAATGTCTAGAAGTCATTATACTGACTTCTGAATGTTTAGTTGCTTCGTGATAATCTAACGCATGCTGAATTTCATTATTACTCATTGATCTATATTAATCGAAGACTGATATAATTTTTACAAAGAGATGGGACTCGAAGAGTAAACATGTCTGTTGGTCTCGAAAATTATGTCACAACTAGGTAATATGCATAATATATAATTCTACTACACATTGATAGATGTTTTTCAAATTAGACAGGATCTATCGTGGTTCTGGACTAGCAAAGTGGACTTATGCAGGATTTTAGAGTAAACAGTTCCACATATACATCCACATAATTCGCATAAATATTGTCAAATATACGGAAACTCCTAATTAGATAGGCCTTTACAAAAAACCTTCAGCCCAATAAAAATATCTTTATAATCCTCAGGAATATTGTATTATTGAATGTCCAACCCGAACGACAAGTATGTCAGTCAAGACAATAAAAGTACTAACGATGACGAAAGAACGGACAATGAACTGGCTCAATCAGTTGACCCATCAAGAAAGACTTCCATTACAGATAGAATCATGAACAAGGTTACCCCCGGTTCTAGCCGAGAAACAAATGAATATTCCGAACCTGAGAGAATATCAAACAATGTCACAAAAATAATCATAAGTTTATTCCTGCTGGTCGGCTTCATTGTTTTAGTCACAGCGATTTTTGTTGCAGTCATAGGCAATGATAATGGTCAACAAGCTCAGATTCTAGGAAACGTGTTTGTAGCAGCAATTGTCGGTGGATTTACGATAGTCGGAACTATCATATATCAAGTTCGTGGCAGATGATAAAATATTGTCATGAACTAATCATGCGGGAATTTGCAAAAAAACCCATTTTTTCTTTTGCTGATTGTCATCGTTTAGATATTTTTGTTTCTTTGTATTCTCACTATCAACATATCTATTTACTTCAAGAATATGCAAATTCGTGGAAATGATTAAAAATTCGAGAAAATGATTAATAACAAACTTGCCACCCCAAAAACCATCAAGGCTTATTCTTACTAGTTGATTTATCGTCAAGGAAAAAATCCGAGTCCTGATCGGTAACTTCTCTGATCGTATTATTAGAATCAGAAGGACGGGAAGCAGACGAAATTTTAGTGTTAATTCTTTCTTGTTCTCTCTTCCTCTTGTTTCTGCGCCTGATCAAAAACAATCCGCTTATGATTACAATGATGGCAATGATCACCAATGGAAAGACACCCGAAAATCCACTCGCAAAAGTGAATGCATCATTATTACTGTCATTACGGTTACTGGACGCCGAAAGCTGTCCTTCATATGCTACCGTATCTTTTAATAGTAATTCATGAACCGTTCTAAGATTATCACTATAAGTAACGTTTAGGCTCACAAGGTAGTTACCTGCTGGTAAATCACTATCAATGCTAAGAGGAATACTAAATGGAAGTGGAGAGTTATCTGACAGATCCCCTAGATATTGTTGTTGGAATGGACCTGTAACCAAAGATTTGTTTAAGTTGCTTCGCGATGGATCTGCATTATCTGCTGGATTGACTAATTCTACTGTCGTAAACAGTGCGACTGTATTTCCTTCGTTCAATAAATTACCTATTAGATTTGGGGCTCCACCTACGTAATTTATGTCAAGGTCGTATGTCCTAATCCGTATTTGGCCATCAACGTAAGCACCAATATTTAAGGTGTCTGTTTTGGACTGTCCCCTTTCTATGTACTCGGCATTTATTTCAAATTCAGTAGGCGTATTAATCATGTCCTCGGCGGCATAAACGGTCGTGGACATTGGGAAATTTGATAGAGGTGCCATATAATCTACTCTCCATCTCGAGTCTCCTAATATCTTGACAGAATTAGTCCCTGAAGAAAGGGAAAAAACGATATCTGTAAGCGGTAAACTACCATTGTTAATTATGCTAAAACGCAGGTTTTCTAGCCTTCCTGCTGTAAGTTTTATGGGGTTTTTGTTAATTTCATCTCCAGCTTCATTTACATTACTCTTACTATCATTGGCAACATGATTCTGACTACTGGACGTAGTTGAAACTCTCCCTGGATTTATGCTGAGCACTGAGTCTGGGGGATTTGGCGCTATGATCATTCCTATTGAATAATTGGAATCGGTACGTATGCCGTATGCATTATTGTATGCTATTTCCAGATCCAAAGTCTGTATCGTTCCTCCAGAGGAATAGTCAGGATATACAATTGGGGTGATTAAGACAGATCTTCCTGCCGGAATATTTCCAATGTTAAAAGATTCTGAATCGATCGTCGTAGTGGAGGATCCATTTACCGAACTGCTGTCATAAGTACTAGTGTTTGCGGCAGTAGTTCCACCAGAAACCCCCACCAAAGTAACTACTGCTCCTGTAGCGTTAGCTGTTCCATCATTTGTTATAAGAATTTGCAATGGGTTTGGATAACCTGCAGTTAGATTTTGATTTAGCAATGCAGTGTCTAAAATTACCTTACCGGTCAACCTAAATGGGATCATCATTGAGGCTGAGATCTGCCCGACCTCAAGAATCTTCGAATATGATAATGTTAAGTCACCAATATACGGACCCACTTTGGCTTGCGGAAGAACATCCATTGTGAAGAACATGGTGAAAGTGTCACCGGCCTTAATGATAGAATCATAACTGGACACTGCAACATTTGGGGAGGTGACATTATTCTCGCCTTCAATCGCTCTAAATCCAGGGGGGAGGGTTAGATATCCTGCTACCCCCGTAATATCGGTTCTTCCTCTATTTACGAATACTATCGCAAGAGTAGAGGTTCCTTCTCCAGGGCCAATTTCCTTCTTGGAATTGTTTGTAGTTGACGTGGAGGTAGAGATAGAATCTTCTGTCCAATATGCTTCAAGAAAAGAAGGAGCTCTATCAGTCTGAACAGAGATGGGGATAATAGTGGGAGGAGATGAATTAGACAGTTGAGCAAATACATTCACTCCAAATATTGTAAATAGCACCAAATATGAGATTACTGATATTAATAATAGACACAACCCTAATCTCATTCGAGGACTTGAGTTTTTTCTTTTCTGCTTAGATGCAGCGTCGTACCGCCTCACCAGGCTTCTTCTTCGCATGAGATCCAAAGTACATCCTTTGAAAAAGGAACAAGGGTCATTGCTATATTTCTCACTTAGGTTGTTTTCTCCTTGTTCCATCATATTCTATTTATTATCTCTTTTTCAATGGCCCCATCCCGGATGAAAATGGTTCTATCTGTCCTAGATGAAAGGTCTGAGTTGTGTGTTACAAACACGATAGTTCTTTTGAACTTGTTAGCAAGCATTCTCAATAGATCAAAAACCTCTTCTCCTGTCTTTGAATCTAAATTTCCCGTTGGTTCATCAGCAAGAATTATGGCAGGATTATTCATAAGAGATCTAGCAATGGCCACACGCTGTTGTTGTCCCCCACTTAAATTTATGGGCTTAAGCGATGCTTTTTCTTCGATCCCTAGTATTCTTAGCAGTTTCAGTGAGCGTCTGTGTCGCTCTTCACTCTTCATTCCAGAGATAATAGCTGGAATCTCAACATTCTTCTGAACCGATGTTCTGTTAATTAAATTGAAGGACTGAAATATATAACCTATTAGTGAATTTCGCATTTGAGCAATCTGACTATCTTTTAGGGAAAAAATATCTACATTATCAATGAAAACTCTTCCATTGGATGGTCGGTCCAATGCACCGATAATGTTTAGTAAAGTTGACTTACCACTTCCAGATGGGCCTACAATTGAGATAAATTCCCCTTTTCTAACTGCAAAACTAATTTCCCTAAGAACAATCAAATCTCCAGCAGGAGATTTAAAGACCTTTGAAACATTTTCCATTTTTAATGCGACAGGCAACAAAAGATCATTGGCTTCATCTTTAGCGCTAGTTCCAGTCTTTTGATTATATCCCACAACATTATCATGCATAGCTAATAGCCCTATTAGATTTCAATCTTGTTTTTTGCTTTCTCCAACGTATATTTTTCCCTCTTTATCCAATTTTGAGGATGATTTATAGGCAGTCATACAGGCATTTATAGTTGACTTCAACTACCCTACTCGAATTGGGGCCAAACTTATTATGGTATGAGGAGAATTTAATGAACAACAGAATTCGAGACAAGTCGAACTGCTATGTCTTACAGAAGTAACAACTATTTTTAGACAATTATGTTCAATAATCTAGCTACATATTCCTATTCTAGGAGAGTAAAAGATAGGAGTTTTTACTAATATATATTGCCAAGAGGACCGATAATACAGTACTGCTAATTTTATGGATTCCTCATAAAATATCCGTTATCTGTTACCTGTCATTCTTAAGCTGATGCATTAGATGGCCTGTAAAACAACAAGGGACTATGATTGGTAGAACATTCTTCTTAGTGAAGTCAATGATCTCCAATTATACACTGTGAATGAAAATTATAAAAAATAAGAAAGATGAAACTAGATATCTTTCACCATCTTCTTGAATGTTGCATCTTTAGCCGTAACAAGTCCTCTCTCTACTAATGGTTTTTCTCCTAATGCCTCCTCTATAGCTCGATCGCTCAATTGGACGGCTTGAGCAATAGTTAGATCTGGATTATATTCTTTCTGAATTGTGTCGATAGCCGTGTCTGAATACTGACCTATTGCAAAACCAGATCCACTAAAGTACGTACCACTAGGATCAACTTGATACAATTGAACCCCTGTCGGATCTATTCCTGCAATAATTATCGATGCTGCCTGAGGTCTAACTGCATAAATTGTAAAGTCATGCAAGTAAGAGCTGAGCTGTCTTGCGAGCGACTTTATATCTGTGGGACTATCATAAGTGAATCTGTATTTCTGTGCAGCAATTCTCATCTCATCAATTAGCTGAAGTATATCTCCTATGTACCCAGAACCAGTAGCACCGACATGCCCATCTATCACAAATATCTTTTCTGATGGTTCTACCAAGGGCTTTGTAGGCTTAATATGACTAGAGATCAAGGCAAAGGTTGACGTCTTAATCCCTATTGTTGTTGAACCCCTACCAACGGCCTCTAGGGCACTGTCTACTAATAGTAGTCTTCCTTCGGGTCCATAGTAGTAAGGATATCTCGAGCTACCAACTCCAGAACTGCCTATATCACCCATTTCTAGTATTTCCTCCTCTCCTTCAATACCAAGGGAAGGTTTGGGATCGTCAATACATCTATGCCGTTTCCCGAACCAGGATCTCTTTCCATTGCCGCAGCTACGGCTTTAGTAGCAATTTCCTTTGCTTGTTCATTGGTCATGTCTTTGTGATATATGCTTTCAAGCACTCCATAGGCAATGGGCGAGCCTGAACCAGAGGAAGCAAATTCCTCACCGGTGATGGCTCCACTCATATCTGCCACAAAAATGTGTCCACCTTCTTGATCTACTCCACCTACCAGTAATTCTACGAAATATGGTTGATAGTTCTTGAGGCCAGTGTATGCCTGATTCGCAATTAGCCTAGTTGATTCTTTTACAGTGACAGGAAATCCTCTACGTAATTCGATTAGATTTCGCTCAGCCTTGACAAGCTTAACCATGTAATCTGCGTCAGATAGCTGCCCAGCAATTGCTACTGCTAATGTTTCATCTATTTTTGTTATTTTTTGCGTAATCTTAGAACCTATAAAGAACCCCTTACTGGCCCTTCTGTCAGAGCCTAGTACGACTCCGTCTTTTGTTCGTATACCAACTATTGTGGTCATTCTCTTTCACCGGATATATCTACACAAATGGAGTATTAATTGACCAGCATTTATGGAAATGAGTCACAAGCTCGTAGACCGATCTCTCTTGACTTCATCAACGACTTGGTCAAGATATTTTCTTAGTTCTTTCTCATCAAACTCGGCTTTTGTCACTTTTTCCCTTTCTAAAATATCTTGACTTGCGATGATCTCATTTACCTACTGAAGTAGGTTGTACAGAACCGGCTTTTGCACAGGATGTAGTGTATAATATAGTTGCAAAATAGCTTTTGCACAGGATGTTCAGGTAAATATAATTGCTAATAATTTGTGTATTAGTTCACTAGGTGTCATCCCTTCTTGCCCACGTGTTCAAGGGGCCCGAATGCAAAGGGAATTTCAAGATTAGATAAAGCTATAAGTATTTCGGGCCCGAAAATTATGTCAAATCTGGGTGGCTTTTTACTCTTATGAATGAATCTCACATAGACAGTTTTCTAATACCGGTCATTAAACCAGATCAGATAAGTGTAGAAGCAACAAAGTTGCCCTTGGTGCATCTTTAATACATGTATTATTCTATATCAAGGCGATCTGATGTGCATAAGAAATTTAATAAAATCGTAGTTGCAATCGATGGTTCAACGGAATCAATGCATGCGGCGAACTGCGCTATAGGAGTTGCAAAGAGGTATGATGCAATATTGATCGTTCTTACTGTATTACCACAGGAATTAAGATATGACTATAGAATTGATCGGGTAGATCCGGAAATTCCTATGACCCCTGTAAAGGGAGTGGTTGAATTATCTCGAATGGAGATCGAAGGTAAGTGGTTTACAGGCATCAAAAAAGATGCTTTGGCTAGTAACGTCAAGATAGAGACTGAGATCGTAATTGAAGGGAAATCTATTGTATCAGACATCATAGAGTATTCTGAAAAGCAGAGTATTGATTTGATAGTGATTGGTACAAAGGGAAAAACGGGATTAAAAAGGCTTTTACTCGGCAGTGTTAGTCAAGGAGTATTGGCTTATGCACACTGCCCAGTACTACTTGTAAGATAAAGATAAATTTGCGCTTCCTCTTAAGGATGGGAAGGAGAAGTTCGTCAACAAGAACATCCGTTGGATTGGTATATTACAGCTGCTTGTTGTCTACTATAATGATTGTAGACCCTGGAATATTTGTAGACCGCTGTGATCCGAATCATCATGATGGTACCTGCCTGTTCAACCTATATTATAAAATAGCTAATAATTGCAACCCTGAACCACGCTTAATTTAGTACCTATTTTATTTTAATTGTCGTGATCATTTCCATAAATTGTGGAAGATAATCTGAAAATTTATCCGGCAAATTGGTATATGTGATTACGTAAGTTCTCTGAGGTCTTTCTATCCACATTTGTAATTTGTGAAATTCTTGATGGGCTGTACTGACCATGTACTCTAACACACGTGCAGTTATATTCAATTGATTAAGTTTCATGGTTGTGGTGTTTACTTGGATATCCGCTAATTCATCTACAACTTCATTCACTGCTTGTTCTACTGATTGATTTCCTGAAGGAAACATGAATACATTTACTGATGGGGTACGAGGTTCAACCCCTGTAGATGGACCGAGGAACTCAATAATGGAACTATTCTCAGCACTCGGGAATTCCCTCTTTTCCCACGACGACGGATAGTTGATTTCGAAACTGGCTCCTGGATTACTATACAATGACAACGTCTCATTGGATTCCTGTGCAAAAACCAAGATAGGATTAACTGCAGCTAAATGAGTCACAAACAATATAATGCCCAGTACAGTACATAGTGTTACTAAACTAAATATACATGAATGAGCCGGAGGGAAGGTTTTATCCTTCATATTGATTATTGTCTTTAAGTTAACGTTTATTTTTGTATTACAGATATTACTCGCAAGACTTTCAATACTTAATTTCGTGTTATGAATTCTAATCAAATTGATTATAAGTAGATTGTTCTGAGATCATACATCTAACTCTTGCTGTGCACTTAGTCTCCTATTTTTTCTTCTGGCTATATTCAAGCAGACAATTGGCAAATTAGAGTATGTAGTTTAGAATGGTATAGTTTAGACCATCAAAGCAACACCATTCACAGTCTGAAGCTCACTACTTCAAACATACCCAACTTAAGTTGTGAAAGCGTAGCTATAACTAGTGCTTACCACCTTGCCATCATTTACTATAAGGTACTGCCGCTCAAGAGGGCGATTTTCGAGACAATCTCTTATTCCATTTGAGTATCTCACCTGGGCTTCCAACGTCGTTCCAGGATAATGAGGTACCATTCCATGATTAGACATGCGTCGCCAGCGATGATCCTTTGAAGCTGGCTGTGGGTACCAGACGTCACCAGCATATCCAGGTAAATGACCCACTTTCAAAGCTTCGACAAGTGCGGCGGTATCGACGATGTTTCCTCTAGCCGTAATTACTAGGGACGCACCTTTCTTCATGCGGAAAATAACGGTCCGATCAAACATACCATCCGTCTCAGGAGTTAGTGGGGTATTGATTGTAATTACATTGGATCCACAAGCTGTTCTTTAGAAGCGAATGTGGCCCCAAGCTCATGTTCGTCAACAGTGCGTAACGGAAACTGATCACAATAGAGAAATTTACATCTAAGGTTTAAGTCGTTCGCAAACTCTGTCCAATCTTACCCATTCCCACCTTGTCTTCTAGATCGTGCGCTCTAGCCGTGATCTGCTATATCCCATCTTCCTTCTAAGTTCAGCCAGTTAACTTGGTTAACTAAAGAATATATTTCCCTCTTCGCTAAAAGCATCTCCATTGAATAGTGAAGATCTTTTAAAAGGTATTCTCAAGCTGGACTCAAATATCAGATTCATAGGACTGTTGGAAAAGTCAGGTCATCTATATGCTGGTGGTCCCAGAGAAGGCATTGTGCATCACCTAACAGGTAAGAATTCTGAAGTCAGCCTTTCGCAGACGGCCCACATTGTTCAGATGAGGAAAAATTTTTCCACAGACTTGGGAGAGCTCAAGTATATGGTGTATGCCCATGATGAAGTACTAGTATTCAGTATACCCATTTTAGAAGATCTTATATTGGTATTTTCTACTGAGAAAGATGTAAGTGTAAATGGCATTGTAACCATCATAACAGATTATATCAAGAGCATTGAACCAGAACTAAAACTTGAGAAGCCAACAAAAATGGTAGATGAAGAAAAGAGAAGGACGGTTATAAACCTTCATGATTCTGGTATTACTGAAGACCTGATTGCTGAACAGATGGACCTTGACATTAATACAGTTAAAATTCTAATTCAAGAGTCTATAGCATAGAATTATCGATATCCGAGAGACATATTTGGGAGAGCAAGTCTGTCTGATCCACGCTTGGCGTTAAATGACCGTCATATCAGCATATAATTAAGCATATAATTCTACATAATTCTCAACAGGTCGTAGATCTACAAAAATTATACTTGCCGATGGATTCGTAAGGGAAGACTGACGTGTATAATAGGATTAAGAAAGCTTGCTTTCCGTGTTCGGGGGATACTGAGTATTGTTAGATTGTGTCATAATCCTAGGTGTCTATATCTAGAATACAATGGATCTTCCCATGGTGTCGGCCTATTTAAGTCGACGAGCAGGATTTAGTATGCATAGTCTCAGTCACTCCCTTGGACAGCCATGGCTAGTTCTGATTCAGTAACTTAA